>Ga0209467_1000392_pt1 | contig 63628 bp, 76 predicted proteins | sample Higcelwee11metaG_FD_187175 | JGI IMG/M metagenome (GOLD analysis project Ga0209467, IMG submission 187175) | Freshwater pond sediment microbial communities from the University of Edinburgh, under environmental carbon perturbations - High... | ecosystem: Environmental > Aquatic > Freshwater >...
AATTCCACCATTAATTTATGGGCATACGACCCAATCAAAGGAACTGCATGAAGCGTGCATTGCTCAGTGTCAGCGATAAAAGCAACATCGTTGAATTTGCCAAATCTCTTATCGGTTTGGAGTATCAGATCATCTCTACGGGCGGAACGTACAAAATGCTCAAAGATGCGGGTGTGAGTGCCATCGAGATCGATGAGGTGACCAAATTCCCTGAGTGTTTTGAGGGGCGTGTTAAAACCCTTAATCCGTATATCCACGGCGGTATCTTGCACCGACGCGACAAACAATCGCACCTCGACCAAGCGGTCGAACTCGGTGTTGAAGCGATCGATTTAGTATGTGTCAACCTCTATCCGTTCAAAGCGACGATTGAGAAAACTGACGATTTCGAAGAGATCATCGAAAATATCGACATCGGCGGTCCTGCAATGGTTCGCTCTGCGGCGAAAAACTTTGACAGCGTGATTATTCTGACCGATCCGTCAGACTACTCACTTGTTCTCAATGCGATTTCAAACGGTGAAAACACGGTTGAGTTCCGCCGTGATTTGATGATCAAAGCGTATGAGCACACTGCCGCGTATGACTCGATGATTGCCAACTACATGAACAAACGTTTCAACAACGGCATGGGGTCAAAACAGTTTATCGTAGGATCCAAAGTGATGGATACCCGTTACGGCGAAAACCCGCACCAAAAGGGCGGTTTATACGAGTTTGATACGTTCTTCTCCAAAAACTTCAAAACCCTCAAAGGGGAAGCGAGCTTCAACAACCTTACCGACATAAGCGGTGCAGTGAAAATTGCGGCGGCGTTCGGGGATGAGAATGCAATCTGTATCGTCAAACACGGTAACCCGTGCGGGTTTGCGATCCGTGAAAACCTCCTTGATGCGTATAATGAGGCTCTTAAATGCGATCCGATTTCTGCGTTTGGCGGTGTTGTCGCGGTGAACGGTGTCGTGACGAAAGAGCTTGCAGCGAAGATGAACGAAATGTTCCTCGAAGTGATTATCGCAGGACGTATCGATGAGGAGGCGCGCACGGTGTTTGAGCCGAAAAAACGTCTCAAACTTTTCGAATACGGCAGTGATCGTATCACTCTTAGCAACGATGCTATCGATTTCAAACACATCGACGGCGGATTTGTATTCCAAGATGCTGACCGTGTAACGCATGAAGAGGTTGCTAACGCAAAACTCGTTACCAAACATGTTGCAAGCAATGCGGCGATGAAAGACGCCGAGATTGCTTACAAAGTAGCGTCATTGACCAAATCAAACTGCGTTGTCTACGTCAAAGATGCGGCGATGGTCGCTGTCGGTATGGGGATGACCTCACGTGTCGATGCGGCGCGCTGTGCATTGCGCAAAGCCGAAGAGATGGGTCTAGATGTGAGCGGTTCAGCTCTTGCTTCCGAAGCGTTTTTCCCGTTCCGTGACTCTATCGACGCGGCGGCGGGGGCAGGTGTTAAAACGGTTATCCAACCGGGTGGTTCGGTGCGTGATGAAGAAGTCATCGCGGCGGCGGATGAGCACGGTATGGCATTGTACTTTACTGGCGTTCGCCACTTTTTGCATTAAAATTTTCTTCCCCGTCATTCCCGTAAAAACGGGCATTGTGCCCCTGCGGGTAAATTTAGCTTCTTTTTAATACTATTAGCCTTGATTATATTCCAAATTGTATGTATAATTCGGAATACTTTATAGGAGATAGTGATGCAAGCAATCAAAGCAACGTTTACACTTCCCGATTACATTTTAAATGAACTGAGTGAATTTTCCGAAGAGTTCGGCGAAAAGAAGAGCCATTTGGTAGCTGAGGCTCTGAGTCAGTATTTTGATACGCTTGACCTCAAACTTGCCCTAAAACGTTCCAAAGAGGTGCGTGAGGGCACGGTTGAAACGATTAGTTTTGATGCTATCAAAGCAGAGCTTGGGTTGTAATGTCCGCGTACACCTTAGAATTTCATCCTGCTGCCAAAAAAGAGCTGTATAAGCTCGATCATCAGGTTAAAATCTTTATCGTCCAATCGCTCTCACTGTTCATCGAAAACTATGATGCAGTGTATGAAGCTGAACTGATGAAACTTTCTAAGATCAAAAAACTGCATGGTCAATGGGACGGTTTTTACCGTCTGCGACTAAGAGATTATCGAGTTATCTATGAACAAATTAACGATCAACTCGTGATCCACATTATCAGAGTTGCACACCGAAAAGAAGTGTATTGATACTAAAAACCTTTGCGCCGTAAAGGCGCAACTTTTAATCCTCTCTAAAACCCTATCTTACGAGCTATTCTTTTTAACCTTGATTGACTTTGACTCAACTATTCTGTTATAATTTTTGACAAAATAATTAACTATGATTGTAATAGGATTAAAAAATGTCTAAAAGTTTATATACCACTCTCGAAATCGCTCCCGGTGCTAGTGAAGCCGAGATTAAAAAAGCGTACCGAAAACTTGCTCGTCAATATCACCCCGATGTAAATAAAGACCCCAAAGCAGAAGAGAAATTTAAAGAGATCAATGCTGCGTATGAAGTTCTCAGTGATAAAGAGAAACGCTCAAAATACGATCAGTACGGGGATTCGATGTTTGGTGGCCAAAATTTCCATGATTTTGCTCGTGGGCAGGGCGGAAATGTCGATTTAGATGAAATCTTGCGAAATATGTTCGGTCAAGGTGGCGGTGGTTTCGGCGGGTTTAGTGGTCAAGGCGGTGGATTTGGCGGCGGTTTCGGGGGGATGAATCTCGATATTGATGCCAATGTGACTGTCCCTTTTGCCGTTGCGGTATTGGGTGGAAAACACTCAATCAGCCTATCGGGAGAGAGCTTTGACATCAAAATCCCAGCAGGGATTAAAAGTGGTGAAAAACTTCGTGTTCGAGGTAAAGGGAAACGCTCAGGGAATAAGGCCGGAGATTTGTATTTACGGATTGATGTTGCGGCAAATCCCGAATATGAACGAGAGGGTGATAACCTTGTAAAAATGTTTAATGTACCTCTTTATGCGGCACTTTTCGGTGGAAAGGTTGCTATCCAGACATTAGAAAAAGAGGTAACCCTAAAGGTCCCTGAAAATACGAAAAACGGTCAACGATTCCGCCTTAAAGAGATGGGTGTTATGAACCGTCAAAGTAATGTACGCGGAGATTTATATCTGAGGGCAAATATCGTGTTGCCGGCTGTTGATAAAATCGATCCCGATTTGGTCGAAGCGATGAAAAAAACACTTCCACAGGAGTAAAGGATGCACCATTTTGACGAACCGGTTTACATGATCAGTATTGTTGCCAAAATTTTGGATATCCATCCGCAGACTCTTCGTCAATATGAACGGGAAAATCTGATCGCACCTTCACGTTCGGATGGGCGGATACGTCTTTATTCTCAACGTGATATTGAGAAGATTAAAATGATTTTACGACTCACTCGTGAGGTAGGGGTCAATCTCGCTGGTGTTGATGTTGTTATACGCCTAAAAGATAAAATGGAAGCAATGGAGCAGGAGATGATCGAATTACGTACTGAGATGGCCCGCATGCGAAGCTCAAGCGGAGTTCCTCTCGAAAAATCACTAGTGACCAAACGAAGTATTTATGAAATGGTCATATTTGATGATGATTTTTTAAAGTAATGATGTGAGTGTTCAACCGATTATTCATGAGAGTTGGAGAGCGGCGTTACAGAGTGAATTTGCCCATCCCTATATGGAAGAGCTTAAAGCCTTTTTAGTCCAAGAGAAAAAAAACTACACTATTTTCCCGCAGGGAAGTAATATCTTTAATGCGTTTAATTCTACCCCTTTTGAGAGTGTTAAAGTTGTCATTTTAGGACAAGACCCCTATCACGGAGCAGCTCAGGCGCACGGATTATCGTTTTCAGTTCAGCAGGGAGTACCGCTTCCCCCGTCTCTCCAAAATATCTTTAAAGAACTGGTGAGTGACATCGGATGTGAGTATCCAAAAAGCGGTGATCTCAGCCACTGGGCACATGAGGGGGTATTGCTCCTTAACACCCTCCTAACCGTCCGCTCGGGCGAGCCATTTTCCCATAAAGAGCGAGGATGGGAGCGATTCACCGATCAGGTAATCAAAACCCTTAGTGCACAGCGTGAACATATCGTCTTTATCCTCTGGGGTGCTCCGGCAGGTAAAAAAGCGGCTTTAATAGATGAGGGCAAACACTTGATTCTTAAAGCTCCACACCCATCACCCCTCTCATCGTATCGGGGATTTTTCGGATCAAAACCGTTTAGCCAGAGCAATGCGTATTTAGGAAAGTTTGGGATTAAACCGATTGAATGGAGCCTTTAAATTTTTGTATTCATGGCTCGACAGGCTCATCACGAACCGAAATATATTCATTTTTTTCGGATTTTAAATAATGTATTTTTGCATCCAACAAAAGTGTTTTTGAAAAATGGGCTTTTGTACCAGAAGGAAAATGGGGATCTTTAAGGAGAACAGAGATCTTTTTTGTTCCGTTTTGTTGAATGAGACGACGCAGTGTTCCCTCTCCCATTGCATACGCAAAATCAGCTAAATACCAGCTTCCAAATTCTTTTTTTAGATATTTAATATACCGTATAGCCGCATCACTAGAACGGTCGATATTGAGTCGTTCATCATTTTCTTTTGAGACAGTTAAACCGAAATTTTCTGCACTTTTCTTACTAAATTGCCACAATCCAGCTGTGTCATAACTGCGTATATTAGGATTGAATTTTGACTCTGAGTAAGGGATAATGGAAAAAAAGAGAGGAACACCCGCCTCAATACATTTGGCTTCAATCCGCGCTAGCTCATCGGTTGTAACCAAGTAGCGTTTATATAAAGGTGAAATTGTTCCACGATAGTGATCAAGTGTATTGTCTAATGTATCTATTTCGAGGAGCGACTCTTTGCTTTGGAGCGATTGAAGCGATAGATTTATTGCTTCAACTTCACTTCGGGCAAAAAGAGTTAATTGAAAGAAAAATATCAGGAATAAAAGTAATATTTTTTGCATCATTATCCTTCAATCTCAAAACTCTATCGTAGCGTAATCGACTTAATAGGTCAATAATCCTTTTAAATCATGTAAAGAGTCGATATAATAGGTGCCATGCTAAAATTGTGGCTTTCAGTAAAATGTGTTTACGATTCCCAAACGGTAGACTTTTAAATGTTTTGCTTGAAAATATCAAAGTTTTGTGCTGACGAGTACACCGTCATTGTCAAAGAAGATAAACTGTTTTATAGTCCAATTTTTGTCGCCGTGAGGAAAAGATAATCTTTCCCCGTTACCGTTGCTCTGAATTTCTTTTGCTGCAAATATTTTTTGCAGTAGTAGATATCTTTGATGAGGATCGACATCTCTGAGTAGGGGTAGTTCGGTGCTTTGGCTCCATAGATCATCTCTCCGCTCATCCAGCGACAATTCGGGAATCCCAAAATCATTGCACCATCGGGGGTGAGATACTCTTGTACCAGTGATGCAAAGAGAGGTTTGAACTCTAAGCCACTGCTTTGGAGGGTTCCGATTGTGATGATGAGGTCATATCGTCCCAGATTCAGTGAAGCGAGATCGTTGATGTCGTGGGCATAAAAGAGAGCATTTCCCTCATTGAACCGCTCTTGAGCCACCGAAATGGCACTCTGCGAGTGATCAATCCCTACAAGTTCTATATTCAGATATTGATCACGAGGTACAAGTGTCCGGATGAGGTCAAACTCATCCCCCGTATTGATCCCGAGATTGAGTATTCGTTGACGCTCTCCCACCTTGACACTTTGAAGTGCTCGTACATAGGGACTCAAAAATGCGGGCTCTTCATTTTTATGGATGGAGGCAAAACGAGACGTCGTGCCGTACTTCTCTTCTTTTTCCTTAGAATGGTGGAATGAGTCGCTGAGATCGAGTTTTTCATAGGTGATTTGCACCGTGTATTCCGAGAGCGACTTTGGGGTGAGCATCCGACAAAACAGTAGTTCACCCAAATCGCTCCATGCTTTGTAACTGCGGTAGAGATAGTTGATACCGCCGTAGGAGAGTATCTCTCCTGCATAGCGTCCGCGCTCGAGATCGGGGTTGAGCACTTCAAAGGTGATCTTATTTGATTCTTTGAGGGTATCGATCCCCCAAGCGAGGATCTTACTAAGAGGTTCGGAGGTGAAGATTTTCATAGTGCGATTTTAGCATATTTGAGAACGATTTTTGCTTGTCAAAAGTATTAAATTTGCAGCAGGAGAGTATTATGAATGTAGCCTCTGTTTCGAACCTACCGGTTACGCCATCGTCTAACATGTCCAAAGATGAGAGCATCGATCAAGATTATGCAGCATTAATCGCACAGTTTTATCCAACACAAGAGTATCAAACACGTGATGAAATCAATACTGAAGATAGTGAGCTGAGCAAGTTTAAAGATGACTTAGTCACCAAGGGTGCGGCTGTTTTTCTCAAAGAACTGAATGAAGAAAAAATTGAAGCACTGGTCGAAGAATATCGACAAAAACTACTCAAAGAACAAGGTGAAAATCCTGATAAACCGATGGATATTAATCAGATGGTGAGTGATTTTCGGCACCAACTCCTCAAAGAGATGATGGAATCGCAAAAAGCGGAACAAGAAAACCAACCGAAACAGACGGCGGCACTGATGAGCAATGATATCCTCGAAAATATCAAAACAGTGCGTAACGATCAGGAAAAATCAGGGATTCCTGAAGTTGGATTTTTGGAACAAATGCTGAGTTCTTCTAACAATCAGATAGAAAAAGAGTAAAGCGGAGTTACACTAACTTCTTATATCACCTTACTGTTACGGAATTTAGAAGAGTGGGCAAAGATGATTAATCCGAAAAAGAGTGCGGATATCCCCCCTAAAATGAGGAGAAGCCACGTCTCACTCGGATCAACTTCGAGCAAAATGAGTTTACGGATGATAACGACAAACCCGATTTCGAGGAGGGTCAGGGCATACAAATAGCCATTGCGTATAAAGAGTGTTCGGACGATTGCCAGTACAATCAGTGTAAACAACGCATCGGTTAAAATATTTTTCATATTCGCAAAATCGAGAGTGCCATGTTGCAAAGTCAAGTCGATGAGCGTGGTGGAAAGACCGATGAGACACGAAAAAAGATAGACGATCATAATGGCGATAAAAAAGAGACGGAGTGCTTGAATACCTTTTTGCATAAAATCTTCGATTTTTTGTTCCCAAGCGGGAATTGCTTTGGAAATAGGTTCAGTTGTGTCACTCATTGTAGACTCTTTTATCAAATATTTTAGCGATTATAGTCGTATCGCACTTTAAAAACAGTGAGATAATTATTAAACTGAATTGCAAAATGTCAGATAACAGATATTTCAGAGTGAAAAGAGTATTATAAGACAATAAAAAACACCGAAGGGGTACACATGGGTGAGGGATTGGTTCGATGCCGACAACGGATGGTCAATTACACCAAATCGCTTGCTCATTTGGGTACCACGGTCGAAAAAGAGTCTCTCAATGAGATCGAAAAAGCGGGGTTGATCCAGTTTTTCGAGGTGGCGTTTGAACTCTCATGGAAAGTGATGAAAGATTATCTCATCACCGAGGGGTATGATGTCAAAAGCCCTCGCGAAGCGATCAAAACAGCGTTCGATTACGGACTGATCTCTGATGGAGCCAAATGGCTCGAAGCCCTCGAAAAACGAAACCTTGCCGCCCATACCTATGATGAATCGATCCTCGACGAACTCGAAGAGTTGATAACTCACACCTACTATCCGATGATGGAAGCTCTCAGAACCTCTCTCGAAGAGCGGCTATGATCGCTCTCACGGATTCGGAACTCCAAACTCTCCGCGACGTTTTCTCCCGCTTTAGCGATATTTCCGAAGTGATCCTTTTCGGCTCCCGCGCACGCGGAACGCATCGACCATCCTCCGATGTTGATCTCGCGCTCAAGGGAAAAAATCTCAGCATCGATACTCTCGCGAAACTTCGCTATATCCTAGAAGAGGAGACCAATCTACCGTACTTTTTTGATATTGTGATTTATGATCGAGTGGAGAATGAGGCTTTGAAGAGGGAGATTGACGAGGGTGGGGAGAAAATATTTCAAAAGGTTGATGCATGAATATCTGTATGTGTGACGTAGGTGATGGATTAAATCTGTTTATTGACCATGATATGATGGTTGATTTTGGTGGTGAAAAAGAGAAGCTTAAATATCGTTATCACCATAGATGTTGCCGATATTGTTATCCATTTCATCATATAGAGACTTTTGTATTATCCCACTTCCATGAAGATCACTACAATGGATTGTTTTTAGAAGATAAGTATTTACAACATCATTATTTTCATAGGTTGCAATACGTTTATTATCAAGGTATTCCAATAATTGTGGATGAAAATGGAGAGAATATACATACGCAATTTTTGAGCTATTTAATGGCAATGAATCATTATATGCTTGGTGATCAAAGTGGTGTTGCTTCTGCTGATTTAATAAATCGATTAAAACAACTTAGTAGCACGACTTTTTCTTATGCACCTCTTTTTAAAGGGGATACTTTTCAGCATCAAGGCAAAATGTATGAAGTTCTTTGGCCTCCACGAGTAATTGAAGTTGATCAAACTGTAAAAAAAATAGAAAAAGCTATTGAAGACTTTGAAAATGCAAAAAAAGTTGACAAAAAATTGGGTGAGTTGGCTGAAAAATATCAAGAAATTGCTGAAAAGTATGCTCGTAACGGCGAAAATACAGAAGAAATAAAACATGAATACCAGAATGAAAAGATGCAAGAAGAAGAGTTTGAAAGTAACAATACTACTGAGAACAATCAAGAGATAAAAACTAAAAAAGCGAATAAAGAAGATTTGCCTCCTGTTATTAAAAAAGCAAATAAATCACTTCGTGATGCGGCTAATGATTTAAGTTTAGCATTTAAATCAACTGAAAATGATTTATTATTTTTGGGAGATTTAGAAACCAACCAAATCAATATACTATGCGATGAATTAAAGGGGCAAAATTTTCATGTTTTTGTAAGCCCTCATCATGGAACACATTCTGGCTCAAAGATGAAGCAAATTAGTTCTAAAATAGCATTGTCTTCTGTTGGAAAACTATATAATGGATATTTGAAAAATGAGTATTTGAAAGCGGTGTCTAACCATCTATACAGTACAAAAAAAGATGGTTGTCTGCATGTTAGTGTAAGTACTTCATCGATAGATATTGATACGTGCAAACACTATTCAGAAAGAATAGAGTGGAAATAAGTATTTTAAACCCTTACCGCCTCAACCCACTCTTGCGTACTCATAACCGTGCTAAATCGAAACGCTTGCTCCACAAGGGTGGCTCGGTGCAACTTTTCTGCGGTAGCCTTTCCCCCTGCATTTTCAAATGCCAGCGTCCCTGTCGCATCCGATAAAAATTCGACGTTAAAACCCAAATGATGAGCGTATCGCGCCGTCGTATCACAGCAGTGCTGCGTCATATAGCCGCTGATGACGACGGTGTCGATTTCGTTTTTACGGAGCCACGCTTCCAAATCGGTGCCGACGAACGAACTTGCCATCGTTTTTTCGATCGTATGTGCCGTTTTGGCATTTTTCACACTCTCGAGCAATTCCCATCCGTGTGTCCCTTTTACAAATGCTTTAGCCTTTGAGGTATGTTGTACCATGACGATAGGGATATGCGCATCGCTCGCCGCTTGGATCGCCGTGACGATGTTGGAGGTGCTGTTGTGCGGATAGGTCACGGGGAGAAGTCCCGTAAAATATTCGTTTTGGACATCGATGACGAGTAATGCCCGTTTTTTGGTGTTCTGACTTTTGATCGGAACCGTATCGGCTATGACACCGCTCGCGGCAAACAGCGCCGCAATTTTCAGTGCATCTCTGCGATTCATCCGTTATTCTCTATTTTGAACGTATTAAAAATAATATCGGTCGCCAACATCCGCGTCGCATGGTTTACCGCATCGAGAATATCGCTATCACTCCATCCCATCTCCCGCAACGTATCGAGATCATTTGCGCTAACACCGTGGGCGTTGCGTATCGCTTTGATCGCGAGGTTGAGCATCGCTATTTCACGTTCAGGGAGATTTGCAGCATTCGGATCGTTTCGCATGGCGGTGACTTGATCAAATGTCCATCCCGCTAGGTTTATCAACATCCCCGTATTGAAATCGATACAAAACTGGCACTCTTCGCCACTGGAAACCATGATACGAATAGCGGCGAGAAGCGGCATAGATAGAGTAGGGTGGTTCATGTAAAATCGGATGAAATCCATTTGCTGACGCAACAACTCAGGGCTGACGCTGAAAAGTTTGGCATTGTTGCCGACACTCCCGCGCATCGCTTCGATGATTTTGTAGAGTTTCGCTAACTCACCTGTTGCTTCTTCGGGTGCTATGGTTTGAATGAGTGGCATGAGAAATCCTTTTGGATGAATGTTGACTGTTTGGTCAAGTGGTATTATAAAACGATTTGACCGAATAGTCAAGAGGTGTGTTATAATTTCGTTATGGAACAAAATACACGACAAAAATTGATCGACGCAACTTACGAAGAGGTCTATTCGCACGGCTATCAAGGTGCGGCACTCGCTGATATACTCGCCAATGCGGGAGTGCATAAGGGATCAATGTACCATTTTTTTCCGAACAAAAAAGAGATGGCACTCTCTGCGATAAAAGAGAAGATTGCACAGCGATTCGCAACCCGTTATCAAGCGATAAAAGAATCAGACGGGCGTTATCTGGAGCAGTTATTTGCGATGCTTCGAGATGGCAATATCCGAGATTTTAAACGGGGGTGTCCTCTCGCTAATCTCGTCCAAGAGATGTCCAATATCGATGAGGATTTTGATCGTACCCTCAAAGTGATCTATGCCCAGTTTCGTAAAGTATTTAAATCGATTTATGATGCGTCGGTGAGAGAAGGGGAGATGCGTGAGTGCGATACACGACAACTCGCCCTTTTTTCGGTAGCATTGTTGGAGGGGGCGATTTTGTCTGCGAAAGCATCGGGTAATCCGCAAGATTATTTTGATTCGGTAGAGATGTTGATCACTTATATTGAGAGTTACAAAAGAGCAAATCAATGAAAAAAGATTCGCCTACTCTCTATTTTATCGGCATGATCGTAGCCATGCTCCTATGGGGGGTGGCGTGGACGGCTGGTAAGGTAGCAGCACATCACTCCAGTGCCGAGATAGCTGCGTTTTGGCGTTATGCAATCTCTCTAATGTCGATTATTCCGCTGATCTGGTTTATGAAATCACCTTTGCGTTCAGATAAACGTGGTGTGATCTATATGATTACCGCAGGTTTACTCACGTCGGTATTTAACTATTTTTTCTTTGTCGGATTGTTGCACGGTCAGGCGGGATACGGCGGTACACTCGTTACGTCACTCTCTCCCATCATCACCTATGCACTCTCCATCGCATTATTGGGTCTGAATGTATCGACTAAAGAGATTATCGCCCTAGCCGTTGGGATGGTCGGGGCTTTAGTCCTCCTCCAAGTTCCGACGCAGGGGTGGGCGTTTTGGAAACTCGATAATATCTATTTCGTTGCGGCGGCCTTGGTGTGGGCGTTGGTGACGATCGTATCTCAAAAAGCCTCTAAACACACCACTCCGATGCTCTATACGACGGTTGTATTTGCTGTTGCGATGAGTTCCAATCTCATTTTCGCCTTGCCGTATCATCCCTTTGATTTTACGAGTTATGATGCGACGTTTTGGTGGACGATCTTATTTATCGGGGTTTTTCCGGGGACGCTCAGTACGGCACTCTATTTTGTTTCGGCGGGAAAGGTGGGAGCGCACCGAACGGGGGTGTTTATGTTTATCGTCCCTGTGGGGGCTATTGTGTCGAGTTGGGTCGTGTATGGTGAGACATTGGCTATTTCTACCCTTATCGGATGTTTGATGGCATTTGCGGCTGTGATGCTATTTAATATTAAAGTAGCTATTAAGGTTTAAAACAATCCTTTTTTAAATAAAAAAAGGAATCTATTATCTCCAATGCACAGCACGGGCTTGGGATACCCGATTATAGAATCTTAGCTATAATACTAAAAACAATATATACAGGAAATTTTATGAGCATTGAACACTCTCAAGCAGCCTTTGAAAAAGCCCAAAATCTTATCCCTGGCGGTGTAAACTCCCCCGTACGTGCGTTTAAAAGCGTCGGCGGGATTCCCCGTTTTATCGCACGCGGAGAGGGTGGATACTTGGTAGACATCGATGAGAACCGTTACGTCGATTATGTCCAAAGCTGGGGACCGTTGATCTTCGGACATCGTGATGAGTCGATTGAAAATGCGGTGATCGAAGCGGTTAAACACGGTCTCAGTTTTGGTGCGCCGACCGAAGCGGAGTCAGAGCTTGCGGAGCTGATTATCTCCATCTATGATTCCATCGAGAAAATCCGTTTTGTCAGCAGCGGAACCGAAGCGGTGATGAGTGCCATCCGTCTCGCTCGCGGATTCACTGGACGTGATGACATTGTCAAATTCACCGGATGCTACCATGGTCACAGTGATGCACTGCTCGTCCAAGCGGGTTCAGGTGCCGTGACATTCGGTACACCTAGCTCTCCAGGTGTTCCTGCGGACTTTACTAAACATACGCTTCTAGCCGAATACAACAACATCGAAAGTGTCAAGCAATGTTTTAAAGATAGTCCGGGGATCGCCTGTGTCATCATCGAACCGATTGCAGGGAATATGGGTCTCGTCCCCGCGACCAAAGATTTCCTTGCAGAACTCCGTGCCGTGTGTGACGAGTACGGCGCACTCCTCATTTTTGACGAAGTGATGAGCGGATTCCGTGCGTGTTTGCATGGAGCGGAGAGTATTACGGGAACCAAACCCGATTTGGTAACGCTTGGAAAAGTAATCGGCGGCGGTATGCCGGTGGGTGCTTTCGGCGGACGTCGCGAGATTATGGCTCACCTTTCTCCTGAGGGGGGGGTGTATCAGGCGGGAACCCTCAGCGGAAATCCTGTTGCGATGGCGGCAGGATTGGCATCGATCCATAAACTCAAAAGCAATGCGAGGGTATTTGGTGTTCTCGAAGAGCGAGCGAAGCGTTTGATGAGCGGTTTTGACTCTGCGGCTGCGAAACACAATATCGGATTGCAGAGCGATGTTCGCGGTTCGATGTTCGGATTTTTCTTTTGCGATACAGCGGTTGGTAATTTCGCCGAAGCGTTGAAAAGTGATACGGCACGTTTTGCCCGCTTTCATGCCGCAATGCTCGATGCAGGATTCTATTTTGCGTGTTCACAGTTTGAGACCGGATTTATTTGTACCGCTACGACCGATGCGATGATCGAAGAGACGATTGCTGCAGCGGATAAAATTTTTGGGGAGCTGTAATGGAAAACGAAGAACAAAAACCCCGTTTAAAACCGATCATCGAAGGGGCTGAAACCCTTTCATTAGGTATCTCAATGGTAGTCGCAATCTTGATTGGGGTTGCTATCGGTTTAGGGCTTAAAAAACTCACAGGGATCACGTGGCTCTTATGGGTCGGTGTCGCCATCGGTATTGCCGCCGCTGTTTTAAATGTCTACAAAGCCTACAGCAAACAATACAAAGAGTTTGAAAAGTTAGCGAAAGACCCACGCTATAACATGGGGAAAAGCGCTGATGACGATGACGACGAGGACTAATATATGATTAGTTTTTTAGTTGCGATGTTCTCTTCGATGCTTATTGTTACAGGATCGCTTTATTCATATCGAAATATGATTCAAAGCCGCGTCGAAAATAGTGAAATTGACGATTTCAAAGATGCGATTGATGAGATGGACGATCCGTATGACTTGTACGAAGAGGAACGTGAATCGGAAATTACCGACATTAAGCAGATGATAAAAGAGGAAAAAGCGCGTCAAAAGGGCAATATTATCCAGAATACGACCAAAAATGCTTCGGCAATGGTCTCACTCTATCGCTTGGTTCCGTATGCTTTTTTGATTTTGGGATTTATCGCGCTGAACAATAGCCATGCTCTATCCATACTCCCTTATTTGATCGGATTAGCGGTAGGCATGCTGATAGGGTATTTATTTGCTAAAAAACTGTTTATTTCACAATCATCGGAACATTGATTATGACTTTTTGCTCTTTAATATCTATAAAGAGGTTATTCTCTTCGGCTAGATGTGCAATCTCTGGGAGATATCTGCGATTGATCGTTTCAGCAGAAATTTCGATTGAGAAGAGTGAATACTTCTCCCCTTCGAATTTAATATGTTCACCGACACGGAAAAACAAACGTGTAGCAATTTTTTCATTTCCTGTCATGGAGGTGTAAATTTTATTGAGTAGCTTAATAAACAATTCTGTTTGTAACCGTATTTCGGGAATAGTTGGGTCAAGTTCTTTTGTATATTTAGTTTGAGAACCGATGGAATTGGAGCTAATACATAGATCAATGAGTGTGTAAACATTGATTAACTGACCATCTGGCTTTTGAGCTGTAAACTGAAAAGAGGGGAGCTGATAGAGGCGGATACCGATCTGTTCTTCATCCTCATATCCTACAGTGATGCCAAAAAATTTGAATCGCCCGAATTCTAGTTCTAAAAAAGTTGTTTTAAAGCCGAATGAAGAACTTGCATAAGTAGCAGCGATTTTATAGATAGCTGAAGCTTCGATGGCACCGAGGAGGTATTGTGCCTCAGTGTTAAGCGATACAATTTTTCCGCTTGAGTTAAAAAGGATAAATGGATTGAAGTCAAACTCAATCCACTGCTGATCAAACGTCATCAATCCTCGATATAGTTTTTGAGTTTACGACCCACTTTAGGGTGTTTGAGTTTTTTGATCGCACTGCTCTCGATTTGACGAACACGCTCACGGGTAACATTGAGCTCTTTTCCGATCTCTTCGAGTGTACGGTCACTTTCGTCATCCATGATACCAAAACGCATTTTAATAACCGCTTTTTCACGTTCGTTAAGCTGCTCTAAAACGCTTTCAATTTGGACTTTTAAATCATCTTTCAAAATAGCATCACTTGGTGATATAGACATTTTATCTTCAATGAAATCTCCAAAGCGTCCGTCTTCTTCATTTCCGATAGGAGCTTCGAGAGATATTGGCTCTTTGGTGATTTTGATAACGTTTTTAACTTTCTCAACCGATAATCCAACTTCTTCTGCGATGGTTTCAACATCCGGCTCTTTTCCGTGCTCTTGGAGATGTTTACGCATGATTTTATTAATACGATTAATTGTCTCAATCATATGGATCGGGATACGGATGGTACGTGCTTGGTCGGCGATAGCACGGCTAATTGCCTGACGAATCCACCATGTTGCGTAGGTTGAGAATTTGTACCCTTTTTGGTACTCGAACTTATCGACCGCTTTCATCAACCCAATATTTCCCTCTTGGATCAAATCGAGGAAAGGGAGACCACGGTTAGTATAACGTTTTGCGATAGAGACAACAAGACGGAGATTTGATTTTGCCATACGGGTTTTAGAAACTTCGGAGATATTTTTACCCCGTTTGATCTGTTCCAAAATGTCAGCAAGTTTTTCAGGCTCCATATTAAAGCCCCCTTTAGAAGCCTCTTTTGTTTGAATCAGTTTTTTGATCTCCATATAGGTACTGACCATGGTGGCTTCAGGAACTTTAGCCGCTATTTCTTCTTTAGTCAAGTCACAAATTTTATTCAAAATGAGCAAATGGTTCTTTTTGAGCTGATCATTGAAGAGGGGAAGTTTGTATTCAAGACGTTTTAACTCGCGGTCAAAACCTTCATCACTTCTAAGCGCTGTTTCCATTGAACGGACAAGTTCATTGATAAGTTTTGAGGTTGGTCCAAGGTCTAATAATGCCTCTTTAAGCATTTTTTTCTTGAAACTGACATTGAGGAAAAAGAGGACATATTCTGCATCCATCTCATCAAGTGAACACTCTTCTAACATTTTTTCAGTCGCTTTTACCCACTCTTTTTTTGATTTTTCAAGTGCTTTAAAAGAAGTTACAACTTTTTCAACCCGTTTTTTATCTTTGGCTGAAGGAGCTTTTTCATTCGTCTCTTCTTCATCTGCCTCGTCTTCGACATCGTCATCATTTTCTTCTTCGTTTTCTTCTTCAAAACTTTTGAATAATTCTTTAACGCGGCGTTCACGATTAATAAGTGGATCTTTGTAATCGAGAATAAAGTCAATTAAATAAGGGACGGAACAGATAGCATCGATGATGATCCCCTCACCCATCTCCATCCGTTTGGAAATTTCAACCTCTTCTTCTTTAGTAAGAAGAGGAATTTGTCCCATTTCGCGTAGATACATCCGTACGGGAGAATCAGATCGTGACCACTCTAGGAGCTCATGCTGTTTGAGAATATCAAATTCGTCTCCTGTAGCTTCTTCAATGTATTTTAGCTGAGCGGCACGCTTTGCAGCTGCTTCTTGCTGATTGAGCATTTTAGCATGCTCTGAAGAGGTAAAAAGGCATATATTATGCTTTTGTGCTAATTTAAGGATGTTTTTGGCTTGTGCAAGGGTAGGTTGCTTGTCAAAAGGATCAACAATTGTTTCATAGGTGAGACAATTTTTGGATTTGTGTTCGATAAATAAGGTTTCGAGATGTTTATTTAGATCTTTGACACTCATACGAGGAGGGCTCCCTTAACGTTTAAAAAAGAGATGGATTATACCGAAAAATTTCTTAAATAGCATTTTTACTGTTTATTCCAAATATTTATCATAACAATGGAACACTTGTTGCTAGTTAAGAATCACAATACTCCACAAGGATGAGAAATGCAGACCGGATATTATGCGGCAACAGGGGGGATGGTAGCACAATTTAATCGTATGGATACAATTGCGTCGAACCTTGCCAATGCCAATACTGCAGGATATAAAAGGGATCAGCTCATAACTGGTGATTTCGCACGTTTGTTTAAAACGGTACAAAGTGATTTGCCAATCCCTAACAATACTGAAGATGCGGCACAATATTTAAACCGTTCTCTCTCACGTGTTCCTCAAATAACGGATGCTTATACAGACCATTCTTTGGGATCAATGCAACGGACGGATAATACGTTTGATATGGCACTCTCTAAAGAGGGGCAGTTTTTTGCCGTTCAAACGCCACAAGGAGTTCGTCTAACACGTGATGGTACTTTTACCATTAACGATGAAGGCAAACTAGTTAATAAGCAAGGCTATGAAGTTTTATCAGCGGATAAAACACCAATCACTTTCACCCCTCAAGACAGTGTTATAACAATTGATAAAAATGGACAAATATCCACCAATGTTCCAGGAACGACTCAAATGGTGGCGAATAAAAAACTTTTAGTCGTAGAGCCGCAAAATATCAGAGCCCTGAATAAAGAGGGTGAAAATCTCTATATTCCAGATTCTGCCGATCCATTGGCATCCAAAGCAGATACTGGAAGCGTAATGCAGGGATTTGTAGAGAAAAGTAATGTTAATGCTGTTAATGAAATGATTGCGTTGGTTGAAGCTAACCGTTTGGTGGGAATGTATCAAAAAGCGATGGATTCGCAAATGAATGATCTAAACCGTGATGCGATTGAAAAACTTGCTGTAACACGTCGATAAGTTAAGGATATAAAATTATGATGCAATCACTCTATACCAGCTCAACTGGAATGTTGGCAATGCAAACTCAAATCGATACAACAGCGAATAATATTGCTAACGTTAACACCATGGGATATAAAAAATCCCGTGCTGAATTTGCTGATTTGATGTATAAAGTTATGACCTATGCGGGGACATCTACGAGTGATACAACTAAATCTCCAACAGGTATCGAAGTAGGTCTTGGGGTACGTCCTACAGCAATTAATAAAATTTTTAGTGAAGGAAGTTTAAAACAAACCGATAATACCCTTGATGTAGCGATTACGGGAAAAGGATTTTTTAAACTTGAACTTCCAAACGGTACTGAAGTATATACCCGTAACGGTTCGTTTAAAATCGATGAGAACGGTACGATTGTGAACTCAGATGGATATAAATTAGTTCCGGAAGTAGTTCTTCCTGAAGATGCAACGAATATCAGTATCGGAACGGATGGTATTGTCAGTGTAACCCAAGCTGGTCAGGCTCAAGCGACTCAAGTGGGGCAAATTTCTTTAACTAATTTTATTAATCCCGCTGGTTTACACGCGATGGGAGATAACCTTTTTGTTGAAACTGATAGTTCGGGTCAACCTGTTGAGGGAACTCCTGGTATTGATGGATTAGGTAATATCCGACAAGGGTTTGTAGAGCTTTCCAATGTTCAATTGGTTGTTGAACTCACCGATTTGATTACGGGACAGCGTGCTTATGATGCTAACTCTAAAGTTATTACTACCAGTGATGAAATGCTTGCAACGACAAATAGCCTCAAACGTTAATAGAAGCCAAAATTGGCGCTATTAAACTGGTACTGATTATTCTTTTAAGCCTCTTAATTCTTCTAAGTATCTATACACATCTGATCAAATATTAGCAAAATTATTTATCATGAACTGTGCTTGCAATGAAAGAATCTATTAAGATTAAGGGAATATAATTTTTAATATTTTACAAAATAAACACAGGAGTTTGTATGAATCTTGGAACTATAAAAGGAAAGTTAACCCTTTTCTTTGCCATATTAATTGTTGGATTTGCCATAATAGCTTATTTAACCATGAAGGGGAATTCTGATGCAGATAGAGCAATAAAAAGAATTGGCGATATTGGGAAATTGGAAACTTCCGAAGCAAAACTTATGATGAATTTAAGAGGTTACCAACTCCTTTTTGATGAAAGATTTGCCCAAAATTATGAGAAAGAGTATGAATCTATCGTAAAAAATCTAAATATACTTTCTGAGCAATCACGTGCAGAAGAGGCAAAAATACAGATAAAAGAGATACTAGGGTTAATTAAAGAGTGGAAAGAAAGTAATAATGAAAGAATAAAACTAATCAAAAAATATAAAAATGAGATTAATAATGATCTATTTTCTATCACTGAAGATGGAAAAAAATTAGCTGAACTTACACGATTGTCTGCCGATAGATACAAAATAATAGAGGAAAAAATTACATTTTTCAAAGAAGGGGTAGAAAAAAGAAATTTAAAATATATAAAAGACAGCTCCGTATTTTCTGAAATAACAGTTCTCTTAATTGTGCTACTCTCTATTGGAATTTTTTTATTGGTTTTAAGATCGATCAACTTTTCTATCTCGGCAGCGAAAAAAGGGTGCGAAGAGATTATGAAAAGTAAAGATTTAACCAAAAAAATAGAAACCGGTACCAATGACGAAATCGCCGAAACGATGGTATACGTCAATATGCTTTTGCATGAACTTGCTGTAGCGATAGATGCTGCAAAAAAATCGGCTATGGAGAATGCATCGGTTGCAGAGGAGCTATCTAGCACCAGTTTGCAAATAGGCAAACGAACGGAAGACACTTCCAATGTTGTTGATGAGACAAAACAGAGTTCAAATAAAGTTGCTGAAATATTATCTAATAGCGAAGATGAGTCCAAAAAAGCAGTTATAGAGATTAATGAAGCTTCAACTGAAGTTACGGAAGCTGCTAAGGATGTTCTATCCGTTTCCGGAGCGTTGCAAAATATTGTTATAGAACAAATGGAAATGTCAGGGCAGTTAGAGAGACTCTCAACTGAAGCTGAACAGGTAAAAACAATCCTTTCTGTCATTACTGATATTGCTGATCAAACAAACTTGTTGGCACTTAATGCCGCGATTGAAGCTGCACGTGCAGGAGAGCATGGGAGAGGATTTGCGGTAGTTGCCGATGAAGTGAGAAAATTGGCGGAGAGAACGCAGAAAAGTTTAACAGAAAGTAATGCGACTGTATCGGTAATTGTACAATCTGTAATTGATGTAACTGAATCTATGTCAAAAAGTTCCAAAAAAATTGAAGAGCTTGGAGAAAAATCTAAAGCGGTTGAACATATCATGAATCAAACGGTTAGTATTATCTCAGATGCGGCAAAAATAGCTAATCAGACTGCAGAAGATGCTTCTTTTGGCAATGCGAAAACTAAAGAGGTCATTAGCCAAATTGACACTATTAATAAGCTATCAATGACGAATGCCAGAAGTGTAGAAGAGATAGCTGCGGCAGCGGAGCATTTGGCAAAACTGGCAGAGAGTCTTAGTTTGTCGTTAGATCAGTTTAAAACATCTTGATTCATAATAAAATCCCTTTTTCGGGGATTTAAAACTCTTTCAATCCAATCTTTGCTATAATCTCCCTAATTTTACGTAACTATATAGGATTATTTTATGCAGAAAATTGAAGGTAAAGTTTGGAATTTCGGTAAAGACATCGATACCGATTTGATTATCGCTGCTCGTTATCTCAACACGTCAGACCCAAAAGAACTTGCCAAGCACGTTATGGAAGATGCTGATCCAACATTTGTAAGCAAAATGACTCCGGGTGACATTATTGTTGCCGATGAAAATTTTGGATGCGGATCGTCTCGAGAACATGCACCTATCGCTCTCAAAGCAGCAGGTGTTGCCGCCGTTATCGCACCGACGTTTGCCCGTATTTTTTACCGCAATGCGTTTAATATGGGGCTGCCGATTCTTGAACTTCCGGAAAGTTTAGAGATTAAAGAGGGTGAATCGGTCCGCATCGATATGGATGCGGGGACGATAACCAATACGACAAATGGAAAAGTGTATAACTTTATCCCCATCCCGCCGTTTATGCAAGAACTTATCGCCGCAGGCGGTTTAATGAATTATGCAGAAACTGAAATTGCCGCAGAGGAGAAATAATTAACATGAAAAGTTACACTATTGCATTGATCAAAGGGGATGGAATCGGTCCTGAAATCGTTGATGAAGCGGTAAAAATACTGGATGCGGTTGCCGCATGTGAGAATTTAGAGTTTAATTACCAAGAAGCCCTTATGGGGGGATGTGCTTATGATGTAACGGGTGATCCATTGCCGCAAGAGACGATTGACATCTCGTTAGCATCGGATGCTGTACTTTTCGGTGCTATCGGTGGTACCAAATGGGATACCCTCCCGAGAGAAAAACGTCCTGAGAGCGGATTGCTCCGTTTTCGCAAAGAGCTAGGGGTGTTTGCTAATCTCCGCCCTGCAAACGTTTATGATGAACTCGTTAATGCCAGCTCACTTAAACCTGAAATCGTCAAAGGAGTCGATTTGATGGTTGTCCGCGAGTTGATCGGCGGGATCTATTTTGGTGAGCCTAAAGGGCGTGATGAGAATCGTGGATGGAACACGATGGTCTATACTCGTCCTGAGATTGAACGGATTGCCCATGTTGCGTTTAAAATAGCTATGGAACGCTCTAAAAAAGTATGCTCAGTCGATAAAGCGAATGTTTTGGACGTCAGCCAATTGTGGCGTGAAGTGGTCGAAGAGATTGCGAAAGAATATCCGGAGGTGGAACTTTCCCATATGTACGTCGATAATGCGGCAATGCAATTAATTCGTGATCCAAAACAGTTCGATGTTATTTTAACTGGAAATATTTTTGGCGATATTCTCAGTGATGAGGCAAGTATGCTCTCAGGTTCTATCGGCTTACTCCCCTCTGCATCTGTCGGGGCTAAAATTGGTGTATATGAGCCGATTCATGGTTCCGCTCCCGATATCGCAGGGCAGGGGATCGCCAATCCGATCGCAACGATTGCCAGTGCTTCGATGATGCTCCGTTTTGCACTAGGTGAACACAAAGCGGCTGATCGTATAGATTATGGGATTAAACAAGCGTTGGCAGAGGGGTATCGTACGAAAGACATTGCAGGATTTGATGCGAAAGAAGTATGCTCAACAAGTGAGATGGGTTCTATTATCGCAAACTTTGCTGCCAAATGCAAACTCTAACACTTGCAAATATTTACGAACTTCAGGGGCTCAAAGAGGATGCTCTTGAAATTTACAAAGAAATTTTGAAAAAAGACCCGACAAATTCAGATGCAAAGATTGCAATTCGCCGACTCTCTGGTATGCGAAAAAAGTTTTTAGGGGTTAATAGCGAAATGAAAACTTTTTTCATCGATATGGAAGAAGAGGCTGAATTTATCCAATTTGAAAGGTGGTTATTGCGCGCATGGAACTAAAAGATGTCATATTATCTACATTAGCCGAAATAGAAGAACTGACCACCATTCCTGAACTGATCGAAAAAGTTTATGTATCTAAAGAAGTAAGACCATTTCAAAAAGAAGAAATTTTAGTTGTTCCATCTCAACCGATAGTTGAATCACTGCCACAGATTATTGAAACGGTTCATGTCATTCGAGATGATGAAGCACGGATGCTTGAGGGGATACGTGAACGTTTATTGGTCCTTTTTGAAGGATTTCAATCACCTAATAACAAACAAATCGAAGCTAAAGTCGATTTGACACTCAACTTTTTTGAATATCTCCTAGCTACTATCGATAATCGTTTAGATACCATAAAAGAGTCTTAAATACTCTCATAAAAGAGGATCAAGTAATGAATGAACACTACAAGGTATTAATCCATTGTACTGACGAAAAAGGGTTGGTTTATAAAGTATCCAGCATCTTTTTTCATCGTAATCTTAATATTATCTCCAATAATGAATTTGTGGATAAGGTACATAATAAATTTTTTATGCGCAGTGAAATTGCTGGTGAAATTGCTCCAGATGTTTTACGAAGTGAGCTACGTGCAATCTTACCAGCTAATGCCCATCTTGAGGTTATTGTTCCGCGTAAGAAACAGGTCATTTTGATGGCTACCAAAGAGTCTCACGCGTTGGGTGATATTTTGATCCGATATGAAGCGGGCGAACTCGATTGCCACATCGTCGGTGTTGTCTCCAATTATAATCTTCTTGAACCGTTGGTATCAAAATTTGATATCCCTTTTTATACGGTATCGCATGAGGGGTGTGATCGTGATGAACATGAAAAACGTGTCCTTGAAAAGCTGGCAGAACTTGGAGAGATCGACTATATCGTATTAGCAAAATACATGCGTATTTTAACGCCACGGTTTGTGGAAGTGTATGAGGATAAAATCATAAACATACACCACTCTTTTCTTCCAGCATTTATTGGAGCTAATCCTTATAAACAAGCGTATGAACGCGGCGTTAAAATTATTGGTGCAACGGCACATTTCGTCAATAATCATCTTGATGAGGGGCCGATTATCGCTCAGGATGTTATACACGTTAACCACGCTTATGGATGGGAAGAGATGCAGCGTTTGGGGCGGGATGTTGAAAAAATCGTTCTCTCAAAAGCTTTGAAATTAGCACTGGAAGACCGGATTTTTGTTCATGCCAATAAAACGATTATTTTTTAAATGTTTAATATTGTTTTAGTCAATCCACAAATTCCTAATAATACGGGTGCCATAGGGCGGCTTTGTGTCAATACTGCTTCCTCATTACATCTCATTAAACCGATCGGGTTTGATATCGATGAAAAAGCAGTGCGTCGCGCAGGGCTCGATTATTGGGATAAAATTGATTTGCATGTTTGGGAAAGTATAAACGACTTTATGGATGCCCATCCACTGAGAGAGCGTTTTTTCTTCGCCACGACCAAAACGGATCGTCCCTATTTTGAGATGGAATTCCAAGAGGGAGATTACCTCTTTTTCGGAAGTGAGATAGCCGGTATCCCTTCTGAAGTTTTAGAAGCATATCCAAATCAGACAATGACGATTCCAATGACCAAAGAGGGACGCAGCCTCAATCTAGCGATCAGTAGCGGTATCATTCTTTATGAAGCGATCAAACAAAATTTTAATTCTTACCGAAAGATGATGTAATATGATGCAAATACTCGATACTCTAGTTGTCGTCCTACTGGTTCTTTTCTTAGTCTATATTTTTCGAGGATATCACCTTTCACGTATGGAAAGAGATAATAAAGAGGAAAGCTAGTCTTTTACTTAATAAATTACCTTAATCATTGTTAACTCTTTGCATTCTACTAGGAAAATAGTAACTTGTTTTGACAAATTAGCTAAAATGTTTCATTTTGCCATTTAATTTAAATAAATATGTCATAATACCTAAAGTAAACTATTGTTATATCAAAAGGATTTCATAATGAAAACATTCAGTGAAATTGTAGAGACGATTAAAGATATTGTCTCTTCCGAATTCCCCGAAAAGAAAGTATTTGATAAAAACGTAGCCGATTTGTTAGATATTACGCAGATGAATTTTGCTACAATGAAAAAACGGAATAAAATTCCCTTTAATGAATTGCTTGATTTTTGTGCCAGGCGCTCTATAGCTATTAACTGGTTGCTTTACAATCAGTCACCTGAGAGTCTTGTAGAACCAACCAACCGTTTTTATATGGTACGTTATTTCTCTTCGGTTAACGCCTCAGCAGGGGGAGGCGCTGATAATGAAGAGTTAGAATTTGAGCCTCTGATGCTCGAAGATAATTTTGTTCTCTCTTTGGGCGGTGAAAAAGAGTTGTGTCATATCGAAGCGATTAACGTATCAGGTGATTCTATGGAACCTTCTTTTAGCTATAATGATATTATTTTTATAAATCGTTCTAAAACTGATATTAGTCGTGGCGGTATTTTTACGATTCGTACCGAACATGGACTTTTTATTAAGCGATTACAAGTTCGGATTGATGGTAAACTAGATATTATTTCAGATAATAAAGATTATCCAGTCTATGTTGCCCCTAAAGATGAAGTTGAAATCATCGGTAGAGTTGTCGGGCGCTTTGGTGGAGTTGAATAATATTGGATTGAATATGAATACGACAGTATGGATGGGCGGATTGTTATTGGTGTTGGGAGGATGCAGTAACCATACACCAATCTCTGCACCTTCTTCTAAACCTTTTAACGCTATTCCTCAATTAGATACAAATCAGAGTGTATTATTAGTAGATCCCTTTTGTTGTATGCTTCCTCAAGATCTTGGACTTAAACTTCCCGAATACGGGCCGAAAGTTAATGATTTGGAACGGTTTGAGCAATCTATGGCTCCTTATGTAGAGCGAAATGGATTGGATCATGAGAATTTACTTGACATACAAACAACATTTGAAGGGCGTTACTTTTCACCATGGAACTACACTGCTCCTCCTCAAAAAGTTCAAGAAGTAACATGGCCGCTTCGTGCGTATAAGGGTGGATATGGAAGCAATCTCAAACCTGTGCCTCCAGTATGGTTTGAATCCATAAAAAATAGTAGCAATTTTGAGGCTTACGGATCACTAAGCCAAAAAGCTATTGCCCTAAAACGGATGGATATACGTGCGTTTCCAACCGATAAACCGCTCTATAGGGATCCTTCACTTCCAGGTGAGGGGTATCCGTTCGATCTTCTCCAAAACAGCAGTGTGAATTACAATGAACCGATATTTGTTTCTCATCGATCTAAAGATAGCGCATGGAGCTATATTTTCACCAATAATGCTTCAGGCTGGGTTCCATCTGATGGAATTACATTTATCGATGATTTGACGGCTTTATCAATTCAAAAATCAGAGAAAATTTTTATAATCGAAGATAATGTAGCATTAAATGATAGTACAAACCAGTTTAGAGCATATTCTCGTGTTGGGATGGTTTTGCCTCTGGATCGCGAAGAGGGTGATTATTATTATGTAAAAACGGTTGATAGCAACAATGTCATAAAGGTGCTCTCTATCCCGAAACATTCTGCCCACATCGGTGTGAGTCGATTGAATAAAAGTGATATGATAGCTATAGGAACCGAAATGCTCAAAAATACCTATGGCTGGGGTGGTATGTATGGAGAACGGGACTGTTCTTCAATGATACGTGATATGATGACCCCTTTTGGTATTTGGCTTCCGCGAAACTCTTTATCTCAATCGAAAAAAGGGGAAGTTATTTCCTTTGCCAGATTAAGTGATGATGAAAAACTTACCCTTATCCAAGAAAAAGGGGTCCCTTTTGAGACGATAATTTATCTTAAAGGGCATGTTTTGCTCTATCTTGGCAGCTATCAAGAGAATGTGATGGTAATGCATAATATATGGGGTATACGAACCATCGATAAAACGGGGCGAAAAGGGAGACATGTTGTTGGAAAAGCTGTGATTAGTACATTAGAAATGGGTTCAGAATTGGAAACTTTTGACCCTGAGATGAAATTACTTACTCGTATTGAGAGTATGAATATTTTTACAAAAACGCCACTTTCTCTAACACGTCAGAGTAAAACGTCACCAAAGAAAAAATCGCTTTAATTATCCCCGAATATCCAAAAGTGAGCCATACATCTCATCTTGTGTACGGATAGCTTGAACGTTGGAAACAGTCGATTTTTCGATGATCATTTGATCGGTCAGTTCTTTTGAAAGATCCGTTTGTGATTTTTCACTTCCGTTTGAAGAAGCTTTGGATGTTTCAGCTTTGGTTCCGCCGTTTTGTGTTTCACTAATCGTAGTATTTTCTGGTACAAATTTATCGGTATTAACATTTGCAACATTGTGCGCATTATTATTCATCCATGTTTGATGGGAATTGATTGATGAGACATTTGAACTTATCATGGACAGCTCCTTTAATGTTGAAAGTTTACTAGTATAAATCCCATCGCCTTAAAGGATGATAGGAAATTTCGATTAGTGTAAATCGGCGTTGAGTTTCACTTCACGGGTTGAACGACGGATAAGTAATTGCCCTGTCGTAGAGTCTTGGCGATAGTGGATACCGTTCAAGCCCACTAAATCTTTACCTTTGAAACTTGACCCGCTGAGGGTTTTCGATGGATTCGCCTCTTGAATTTTGTCAAGTTCTTCAGCACTCACCGCAAACTTGGTTCCCGCCAATACTGCGATCCCCGCATCGACGATACACCCATCACCCAGTGCAATACCCGTTACCGAGTTGGCACCCAATAAGGTATTTTTTCCGATGGTGACAGGGATTCCATCCGTTCCGCTGAGAACTCCTAGAATCGAAGCCCCTCCGCCGACGTCTGAGCCATCACCTACAACGGCAGAACTTGAAATACGTCCCTCTACCATGCTGACACCTGTGGTTCCCGCATTGAAGTTCACATAACTCGCACCCGGCATGATGGTCGTTCCTGCATGGAGCTGTGCTCCGAAACGGACTTTTGAATCGTCCAATACGCGGGTATTGTTCGCAGGGATGATGTGTTGTAGGTAGCGAGGGAATTTATCGACGAAATCGATTTTTGGATATTGGTTGGCAAATTTGAGTTCGATCTCGTTTTCACGGAGCCATTCGAGCTCGATAGGTTGACCCTCCGACCATGCAACGTTGTGCAATGCACCGAATGCACCGTTAAGATTGAGTGAGCGAAGAGCAGCTTTAGATGTCGAGAGACCATAGAGTTTGAGATAGGTTCCCTCAACACTCGTGCAAGCAACATCATTGAAAAGGATAACAAGACGAAACTCGCCATCACGCATACCGCGCTCTTTGATTTGATTGTAGAGGGCTGAAATAACTTGGATATTTTTGTGTGCATCACCATAAGCTTCATCAGAGTAGGGTGTAAATGCATTTAAACACCCCTCTAAAAATTTCAGAGTTACAGGGATGATCACTTCATCAGCACTAAAATCGATATCGAATCCTTGCTCTTGTGCACTTTTGATAAAGATCGCAGCACTGCCGAAGTTCTCATTCCAGTTGATGTGAGGATAGGTCGCTTGGAGGATTTTATCGCTATCAAGCTGACCGAAATCGACACGGCAGATACCGAATGCGAGTGGGTTTTTGTATCCTGTAGTATTTTGAATCTCTTGAACACATGCTTTAAATGCTGATTCGGTCTCTAAAATTTCCATAGTTGCTCTCTTGGTGTAAAATTAATACGGGATTTTACCATAACACTCTTTACGTGAAATATTTTTAATGGTATAGATTTGTATTCCCATTTTGGGAAATATACGCTATACTTTCTCTCATGAGAGTCATTACAAAACGGACATTGCTCGATTTCTGGGAGAAACATCCTGATGCACTCAGTCCGCTTAGTGCATGGTATGCCGAAGCAGTAAAAGCGCAGTGGTTAACACCGCAGGATATAAAAGTCCAGTATGCTACCGCGAGTATATTAGGTGACAACCGTGTTGTCTTTAACATAGGCGGCAATAAATACCGTCTGATTGTTAAGATCAACTATCCCTGCGGTACGGTCTATATCCGTTTTATCGGTACACACGCCGAATATGATAAAATCAAAGCAGAGGAGATTTAAGATGAATATTTTTCCGATCCGAACCGAAGCCGATTATGAAAAAGCACTGTCGCGTATCGAAATGCTGATGGATGCCGAGTATGGCACGCCAGAGGGGGATGAACTCGATATTTTGACCACTCTTGTCGAGAATTACGAAGCTAAACATTTTCCGATTCCCACGTGTGATCCCATTGAGGCGATCCGATTTCGGATGGAGCAGATGGGACTTGAAGCGAAAGACCTGACCCCAATTATCGGTTCACGTTCCAAGGTCTCCGAGATTCTCAACCATAAACGTCAGCTCTCCATCTCGATGATTCGTAACTTACACGCTCATTTGAATGTACCGTATGAATCACTCATAGGTGTGTAAAACTTTACATTGCTGGACTTCTTGTATAACCCAAAATTTGGATAAATGACGCCGTTCGTGGTGAGCTTGTCGAACTATGAACTTTTTTCAAAAAGTGACACAAAATCAAGTCTAAACACTTGATTTATGGTATTATAAGGCTATTAAAAAATCTGCCAAAAGTGAAGATATGATACGAAAAATCCATATTCAAAATTTTAAATCTATCTATGACTTAGAGATCAATGTGGGAAGAGTTAACCTCTTTATCGGCGAGAATGGATCGGGGAAAAGTAATTTACTTGAATCATTGGTTTTTGTCTCAGCTGGTCAATCGAATAAATTAGATAATGAATTTTTGGTTTCACGGGGTCTGAGAGTATCTGAACCAGCTTTAATGAGAAGTGCTTTTGAAGAAGAGAATAAAAATAAAGATATTGAAATCTTTATTTATGATACAGACAATAATGGAATAGAATATTATTTTTATAATGAAAATACTGAGTATTCTAAATGGGATTTTTCTGAAATTATTTTAAATGATAATAGTGAATTAGCTAAATTATCTAATGAAGGTAACCTCCTTAGAGAAGAAAATGAAATACAAAAACTTATTAATAATTTGGATAATACGAAAATAAAAGAATTAAGTAATTATTGGAAACAGCATCCAATAAATGACAAAATTAACAATTTTTTAATCTACTCTCCCGAAAACACTGCGTTACGCACTTTTGAGAGAGAGGGGCAAATTTTACCGTTAGGAATCAATGGTGAAGGTTTGCTGAAACTCCTCAAGGTAGTTAATAATTATGAAGATAAAAGTTATATTCAAACGATTATAAAATCACTCCAACTCTTTAATTGGTTTGAAAATATAACTATCCCAACTGATTTATCATCCATGGAAAATAAAGTTATCATCAAAGACAAATATCTTTATAGAGAGATAGATCAACGAAGTGCGAATGAGGGCTTTTTATTTATCCTCTTTTATATCACTCTCATCGTTGCCAAAGAGACACCAAAAATATTTGCTATTGATAATATTGATGCGTCTCTCAACCCAAAACTCTGCACCAAACTTATGACCATCATTGCTGATTTAGCACAAAAATACGATAAACAAATCTTTTTAACGACCCATAACCCTGCGATATTAGACGGGATCGATTTAAATGATGAAGAGCAAAAATTATTTGTCGTTTCACGCAACAAATCGGGTCATACTCGAATGAAAGAGATTGCCGCCAAAGATAAACCAAAATCATCAAATGATGAACCGCTTCATCTCTCTGAAGCCTTTATGCGTGGTTATTTAGGTGGCTTACCCAAAGGGTTTTAGATGGCAAAATTTGCTTTAGCGTGTGAGGGTATCACCGATCAAATCGTTATCGAAAATATTTTGTGTGGATTTTACAAAGATTATGATGATTTAGATGAAGAGATTCAGCCACTGCAACCCCCTTTTGATGCGACCACTTTAAAACAGCTAGATGGTGAGTTTGGTGGTTGGGAAATGTTGTTAGAGTACCTCAGTCAAAAGCGATTTCGTGATGATGTTCTCAATAGCGAATATGTGATTATACAAATTGATACCGATGTATCAGAACATAAAAATTTTGGCGTATCTCAGCAAAACCTTTCAATGGAAGAACTTATTGAGAAAGTCAAAGAGCGGTTAATGGCTCAGATTAATAAGAGTGAAGCTTTTTATGAAGCAAATCAAGAAAAAATAATCTTCGCCATTTCAGTTCATTCTTTAGAATGTTGGATTTTGCCACTCTATAAAGATTTGAAAAGTGAAAAAATTACTGGTTGTTTTGAGACTTTGCAAAGAGAGAGTAAAAGGATACAAGTTATCAAAGAATACAAAAATTATGATGAGCTAAGCCGTCCATTACTGAAAAATAAAAAGTTATTACAGATAGCAACTAAAAATAGTAGCCTTCAAATTTTTATTAACTGCTTACCTGATTTACAAACGAATTCTGAATAGCAATCCTAATTTAACCACCTAATTTATCCGTTGAATGTTGCGTGTTATACTACCGCTATATTATTAAGATGGAATGTTTATGGAACAATGGATTACTCTTTTAAAAGCGAATGATTATCTTGGGATTAAACAATATCTGAAAAACGGCGGTAATCCTAACGCACACGAAGATAACGGCGAATCGGTGATCTGTTTTGCGATGAGATACCGTTGCGATGCTGAGATTATAGAGTTGTTGATTGAAAGCGGTGCTGATCTCAATCATATCGATAATGAGGGGGTTAGTGTATTTGACGTGGCTGTTACCTACAATAACCTAACCATGATTGAGCGGTTGTTGGAGGGGGGATTTGATCTGAGTACACCTACCCGCAAAAGCGGGTTTACACCGCTTATGGGGGCGGTATGTTACGGTCGGATCGAAGTGGTAAAGAAATTGCTTGAAAAAGATATGGATTTAACCGCGCGGGATAATCATGGGTACACCGCTCTCGATTATGCTCGTAAGATGCACAAAAAATCGATTTTAGCGCTGTTGCAGGGGGAGATGGATGGAACGGATTAAAACCTTTTTACTGCTCGGGACGCTCAGCGTACTGCTCGTATTTATCGGCGGATACCTCGGCGGTCAAGGGGGGATGGTGATCGCATTGGTAATAGCGGGGGGGATGAACTTTTACGCCTATTATTTCTCCGATACGATGATTTTGAAACACTATAACGCCCAAGAGGTGGATCCGCGTGAGGCACCGATGCTTTATCGAGTCGTAGAGCGTCTGGTAGAGCGTGCTGATATACCGATGCCGAAAGTCTATATCATCCACGATCATATTCCTAATGCGTTTGCCACGGGGCGTAACCCTGCTCATGCGGCGGTAGCGATAACGACGGGGCTGCTCGAACTGTTGAGCGAAGATGAAGTTGAGGGGGTTATGGCGCATGAGCTTTCGCATGTGCGTCATCGCGATATTCTCGTCGCAACCGTTGCGGCTACGATTGCGGGTGCGGTAGCTTTTATCGCCAATATGTTGCAGTTTGGGGCGATGTTCGGCAGTCGTAATAGTCGTGGAAACCCGATTTTAATGATCGTTATGGCTATTTTACTCCCCATAGCGGCAACGGTGATTCAGATGTCTATTAGCCGTTCACGCGAATTTATGGCGGATGCGGGTGCGGCACATCTCACCGGGCATCCCGAATGGCTCCAAAATGCGTTAATCAAGCTCTCTAATTATAATGCGCGAGGAGAAGTTCACGGAGCAACCCCTGAGAATGCCCATATGTTTATTATCAGTCCGTTTGATGGTAAAAATATTTCATTTGCAAATTTGTTTCGTACCCATCCGACGACGGAGCAGAGGTTGGAGCGGTTGGAGGCGTTAAAAGGAGAAGTGTCACCGAGAGAGAATAAACTCTACGAGCGTCATTACCGTTAGAACTCTTCTATTCAGATTCGATTTTTAGGGTGAAATGGGGCTTTGGCGGCATTTTGCTCTTCGGACTTTTTAAAAAAGTTTGCCGATATATTACGTAAATTACGAGACTTATCCCCAACCCAATCATTAATAAATTCATCTTTCCCATCCAACTCTCCTCATTCCTTGGTAATGATAAATCGGCAGATTAAAAAAAATGTTTATTTCTAATTATTTTTAATTATGTTATAGACGATAGATTTGGATTCTAATGCGTCAATAAAGCGTTGAAAATTGGTATCACATTGCACATTATCGCTAGAAGCGACTGAAATTTCTACCGTCGGGTTACCCCCGTTCATCATCGGCAATGACGAAAAATCGACCTCCTTATCCAACCCTTCCATGACATCGATCAACGTATTTTCAGAGGTCTGAGCTATGAGCGTATGGCGATAGAGCTTAGGGGCTTGGGGATAAAACCGCTCTAGCGCCTCTTCGACCATTGGATGAGACATCTCCGGAAATCCCGGCATGAAAAAATAGCGCTCATAGAGGTAAAAGCCAGACATATTGTTGATGACATTATGAAGCAGTCTTGAGTCTTTAGGGAGTTCCGCCATGTGGATGCGGTGCGGGTATGCGGCATCCCCGAATCGTTCGATAATATGATCGGCAAATTCTCGTTGAGGAACCAATACACCGTCGCTAAAGACATCGGCAGCGATTTGACGGGTCAAATCATCGGGGGTTGAACCGATCCCGCCGAAACTGAACATCACCGCCTCGGGATCGTTTTTGATCATTGCAAAGGTGTTATGAATCAATAAGGGATCATCTTTGATGATGAATGAAGAGAAGAGGGTATGACCGCGACGGAGCAGGGCATCACGAATATAGAGAAAATGTTTATCTTCACGACGGGCATTTAGGATTTCAGAACCGATAATAACGGCATAAAAGTGGGGTGTTTTCATAAGAAGATTATAACACGAGATTCCCCGCGAAGGGGAGAAGAGAAATTATTTTAATTGGGTGAGAATTTCTTGCTCAACTGCATCGATTTTTTGGGTTCCGTCGATGGTGATGTATTTTACAGAGCTGTCAGTTGCGGCGACATCTTGATAGTAGTTGACAAGAGGTGCGGTTTGTTCATGATAAACACGGAGACGATCTAAAACCACTTCGGCTTTATCATCAGCTCGTTGTACGAGTTCTTCTCCCGTTTCGTCATCTTTATCTTCCACTTTCGGCGGATTGAAAACGACATGGTACGTGCGACCTGAAGCGAGGTGGGCACGGCGTCCTGACATACGCTCAACGATAACACTATCGGCAACATCGATTTCGATTACGGCATCGATCGCTACACCCGCTTCTTTGAGAGCATCGGCTTGAGGTACGGTACGTGGGAAACCATCGAGAAGGAATCCGTTTTTACAGTCATCTTCTAAAATACGCTCTTTAACAAGACCGATAATGATCTCATCGGTGACAAGTTTGCCCGAATCCATAAACGATTTCGCCAATGTTCCGAGTTCAGATCCGGCTTTGATCGCGGCACGGAGCATATCGCCCGTAGAGATTTGAGGAATGCCGAATGTTTTTGTCAAAAACTGAGCTTGCGTCCCTTTTCCGGCACCCGGAGCACCCAAAAGAATGATTTTCATAGTAATTCCTATTAATTAGATTTTTGATTCGATAAAAAGTTCCATCTCATCGACAATCGCTTCGATGGACCGTTCGCCGTTGATTTTATGGAGGAGATTTTTTTCCTTATAAAAAGCTTGAATAACCGCTAAAGGATCGCTATAAACACTCATACGGTTGTTAAATACTTCTTCTTTATCATCTTCACCGCGAGAACGTCCTAGTACACGATCTCGTGCGACCTCTTCACTCACTACGACTTCGATAACACTGACAAGCTCGATGGAGTGGTCGTTTTGCAGGTATTTATCGAGTTCACTCATTTGCTCAAATGATCTAGGATAGCCATCGAACAAGATCACGTCTGAGGGGGCAATTTTGATCGCACTGGTAATCGTATCAATCGCGATCTCGATAGGGACGATCTGTCCACGGCTGATGAAGCTGTCGATGAGTTGACCGCGCTCTGATCCGCTGGCTACTTCGGCGCGGAGGAGATCACCGGTAGAGTAATGGATAATATCATCACTGTTACGTTCCGCAATGATCTCTGCATCAGTTGTTTTGCCTGAACCCGGTGCACCGATGATCAAAAAAAGCTTTTTCATGAGTTACTTTGCACTCTCTCTGAGGCGGATATGAAGCTCACGAAGCTGAGTCAACTCAACCGGACTTGGCGCTTGGGTCATGATACAAGAGGCTTTTTGGGTTTTCGGGAACGCGATAACGTCACGGATGCTATCTTTTTTAGAGAGTAACATCATGAAACGGTCAAATCCGATAGCGAATCCGCCGTGTGGCGGTGCGCCGAATTTGAGTGCATCGAGGAGGAACCCGAATTTCTCTTGAGCTTCCTCTTCACCGATACCGAGAAGGGTGAAGATTTGCTCTTGGAGCGCTTGTTTATGGATACGGATTGATCCGCCGCCGAGTTCGGTTCCGTTGAGAACGATATCGTAAGCAATCGATTCGATGTCTTCGAGATGCTCGTGGTTCAAATCACGCGGCATGGTGAACGGATGGTGAAGGGCTTTGACACGACCCTCTTCGATTTCGAACATCGGGAAATCAACAACCCAGACAAATTCGAAGCGATCTTTGTCGATCAGGTTCATTTTCTCATGCTCGGCGATGAAGATACGGAAACGTCCCATATAATCCCACACGGTTTTTTTATCTCCCGCACCGAAGAAGACAACGTCGCCAACTTCCATCCCCGTACGATCAACGAGGAGCTGTAAATCTTCAGGGGCGAAGAATTTTTCCAACGGTCCTTTGAGACCGTCCTCTTTCATTTGGAAGTAACCGAGACCTTTAGCACCGAATTTACGAACGTAATCTTCGAAGCTTTTCATTTCACGTTTAGAGAATGCCAAGTCAGCACCCGGAACACGAAGCGCTTTGATACGGTTCATCTTAGGATTAGCGGCGATCCCTGTGAAAATTTCGTTGTCACAACGGGCGAAGATGTCGATCACATCAACCATTTTAAGATCATAACGGAGGTCGGGTTTATCTGAACCATACCACTCCATCGCATCGGAGTATTTGATACGGTTGAACGGTGTATGGACTGCATGTCCCGCACTAGCGAACATACCCGTGATGAGTTCTTCGGCAACACGGATAACATCTTCTTGGTTACAGAAGCTCATCTCGACGTCGATTTGGGTAAACTCAGGTTGACGATCAGCACGCAAATCTTCGTCACGGAAACATTTCGCGATTTGGAAATAACGATCAAATCCACCCACCATCAAGAGCTGTTTGAAAAGCTGCGGAGATTGAGGTAGAGCGTAGAATTCACCCTCATGGACACGGCTCGGAACGAGATAGTCACGTGCACCCTCAGGGGTTGATTTGGTCAAAATCGGGGTTTCAACTTCCAAAAATCCGAGTTTATCGAGGACATTACGTGCCGCGATTGCCGCTTTTGATCGGAGCATAAAGGTGTTGTACATGAGTGGATTACGCAAATCAAGGTAACGGTATTTAAGGCGAGTTTCTTCACCCACTGTGTTGTCACCGATTACGAATGGAACCGGCTCGGAGCGATTTTCGATGATGAGCTCTTCGACAACTACTTCGATAGCACCTGTTTTGAGACGTGGATTTACCAGTCCCTCACCACGAGAACGGACGCGTCCATGAGCGATGAGAACGAATTCGTCACGTACTTCACTGGCAAGTTTATGAGCATGAGCATTGTCAGCAGGGTCGCATACAAGCTGAATCAGACCACTTTTATCGCGTAAATCGATAAAAACAATCCCACCATGGTCGCGGTAGCTGTTCGCCCATCCGCATAAAACGACGTTGTCGCCTACGTTTGCTTCACTTAAATCGGTACAAAAATGACTTCTCAAATCAAAGTCCTTAGGTTATATTTTTCGCAATTATAGCGGTTATAAGCTTGCGGTTTGATAATAAGCTAATAGACTTCGTCGTGGGTTCCGATATTCATAAGTATGATCTTTTTTAATAATCATAAATTTGACTATCATACGATAGTTCATTGTTATCGAAACCGAATGCGAGTTCTTGAACTTGCACAATCGGTTTACAACTTTAAAACTACCCGTGATTTGGTTGCCTTATTCGGTTAGTCTTGGATGAGGGAGAATTATTCATGTTACTAATCTGCTATTTTGTATGTGGGTACGATTCGGTGTTTTAAAACTTTATGTATGTTGTTTGGGAATAAAACCATAACCCCTCAAATACTATAAACTGTACCACGAGTATAATCCAAAAAAGGTTAGGGTATTTACGGCTTTTATGAGAGAACAATTTTTGGGCGAATACTGCACCTACGCTACCGCCCATGAGCGCTAAACTTAAGAGAGTTTTCTCGCTGATTCGGCGTCGCTTAGTACGGGCTAAATATTTATCATAGCCAAAGAGGAAAAACGTTGTTAAATTGAAAAGGATGAAAATAATAATAAAAACTTTCATTTTCTCTCTTTTATCATATTTAACAAGAATATTAGATGGATAATTATAGTATATCATAATAGTAAGATTATTAGAAAAATGGGTAAATAAGGTAGCTAAACAGATCGGCTATATGATTTAATGATTAGTTCCATTACCCTACACCACACTAAAGGAAGAGAAAGAAATGGTTGATCCTAATGTGCTTAAGCAACTTCGCGCAAGTTTGCACTCATATTCTCTCCTTTATGTTGAAGATAACGAAGGGTTAAATGCCCAAGCAACGATACTATTTAAAAAATTCTTTGATACCGTTTTCTCTGCATATGATGGAGAAGAGGGATTAAGGCTATTTCAGCTTCATCGCCCTCAAATCATTGTCACTGACATTAATATGCCCAAAATGGATGGGTTAAAAATGTCTGAAGCGATACATGCTATCGATCCTAGTATTACTATCATAATAACTACCGCTTATGATGAACTCGAATTTCTCCATCATTCAATCAAAATCGGTGTGTTTGACTATTTGATCAAACCCTTGAAAATTGATAATCTTGTTGAGACACTTACACGATGCTCCCAAACTCTGATTGAAGCTTTTCATCGGAAAATTTTCAATGCAAATCTCCATGCCGTATTCAACTACCAAAACAATCTAGTGTTGCTGCTTCATGAACGGGAAGTTGTCATCGCCAATCAACCTTGTCTCAATTTTTTCAATGTTCCTAATATCGAAGTTCTACGGAAACGGTTCCGCTCTTTTGGAGATATTCTCCTCGAACACAAGAGTTTTGTTTATAACCATGAATCGATGAAATGGTTTGAACATATCTCTTCTCAACCTGGGCGGTTGTTTAATGTAAAAATAGCCGATATAGAAGAAATTTCGCACCATTTCATCCTCACTTTCCAGAGTATTCCTGAAAAAGAGGGGTATGCGGTTCTCTCGCTAAACGACGTCACCGAGTTGGGACTGCTCAAACTTTATGATAGCAGTTCGGTAGAGCGTGATGAGCTTATTAAAGATGAAAAAATGGTGAGTGGACTGATCCAAATGGCAATGCGCAGTAGTGCTAAGATCAAAGTACATAATCTCTATAAGGGGCTAAGTATCGTCAATGATGGATTGATAATGGAGATAGAGGATCGGGTGGTAACGCTCAAATCTCCTTACATTCAACTCAAAGCAATGCAACTAGAGGATATGTTTTATCTTAGCAGTGAACTCTTTCCGATGACAATTTTAGCCGATGGGATCAAGCGGATTGATTTTGATGAACAAAGTGTGATATTTGAGCATTACCGTCTTGTTGAGACCTCTCCAAGTCGAAGAGAATCGATACGTGTCGCCGTAGATACAAGTATCAAAGTGACGGTGTTGTACGAAGAACGTAAATTTGATGTCGATTTAGAGATTATGGATATTTCGGTGCATGGAATGAGGATTCAATTTCCGGCTCTTCCCGCTGGTTTTGCGGCAAGACATTCGGTTGTGCTCGATATTGTTATTACCGTTGGTTCTCGCCCATTGATTATCAATACGGTTGCTGAAGTACTTCGAATTATTGAAACCAATCGTCACTTTGAAGTCATTTTCACGTTTGAATTAACTCCTCACGGACGAAAAAATATCATTGACTATATTGCGAAACGGCAAATGGTGTTAATCCGAGAGTTTAAAGGAATCCAGTATGAAAAATGAAACTATCTTGTTTGATGACGGTCATCATAAATGTATCATGTTTAGTCTTGAAGATGAAGAGCACAAAGAGTATTCCCTCTCAGTTAATCAGTTTTTGATTCTCCAAAACAACAGTGCAGTTTTGATCGATCCAGGGAGTGCAGCGATATTTAGTGAACTCTATGATGCGCTCTCACGGCACATAGAACCTTCGAAGATTAAATATATATTTTTTTCTCATCAAGATCCCGATGTTGCTGGAGCAATCGATCAGTGGAGTATTGCGACTTCTGCTAAACTCGTTATTTCACAATTGTGGACCCGTTTTATGGGGCATTATGGATTGATGGATATGGGGCGCATTATCGGACTTGAAGATCAGGGAGGACGGATTAAGTTTGGGAACGATTTTTTGCAGTTTATACCTGCTCATTTTTTACATTCACCAGGAAATTTCTCTCTCTATGATAGTCGATCTAAAATCCTTTTTTCTGGGGATATAGGTGCCGCAATCGCTTCTCCCCAAAATTTGAATAAAAAAGTTGACGATTTTGTAGAACATCAACCTTTTTTGGAAGGATTTCATAGTCGTTACATGGCATCAAACCGATTTTGCCGAGCATGGGTTCAGTGTGTTCGCCGCTATGATGTTGTTACAATCGCTCCACAGCATGGTTCACTTTTCCACGGTGAAAATACGATACGCTTTTTAGAATGGTTCGAAAACGTTGAGGGGGGAGCAGAACAGTGTGAAATTCTCTATGGTTGTGGGAATCATGATGGAAACTGAAGAACAAAACAATATCTACTAGGAGATTGTCAACGAATCGGAATCGGTTGCCGATAAAATAGAGATAAATTGTTATCGGCAAAATGCAACACTAATGCAACACTAATGCAACACTAATGCAACACTAATGCAACACTAATGCAACACTAATGCAACACTAATGCAACACTAACGATTCATAATTTCAACAAATAATCTAAGAAGTGAGGACATAATGGCAGGTATTGCACTGACTTTTGATGAACATGAGTTCATCGTCTCCAAGACCGATTTAGCAGGAAAAATCATTTATGGGAATCAGTTGTTTATCGAGATGTCTGGTTACAGTGAATTTGAGTTGCTCGGTTCTCCACATAACATTCTTCGTCATCGTGATATGCCAGGGTGTGTGTTTAAATATCTTTGGGAGACGATCAAAGAGAAAAAAGAGGTTTTCGCTTACGTTGTCAACAAGACAAAAAATGATGATTACTATTGGGTAATGGCCCATGTAACTCCAAGTTTAAATGATCATAATGAACTTATCGGATACCACTCTGTTCGTCGTAAACCAACCCAAAAAGCGCTGCAACAAATTCAGCCGATTTACCAATCATTACTCGAAGCTGAAAGACGGGGCGGAATAAGAGCCGGAGAAGAAGCATTGATTAATTTTTTAGCTCAAAAAAAGGTTTCATACGATGAATATATCCTCTCTCTCTAAGCTACAGTATCTTAATGTTATTTCAATTTTTGTTTTTGCTGTGGCATTGATCGTTGAAATCATAACGATTGGATTTGATTGGATTCGTGTTTTGAATTTGGTAAATTTCGCAATAGCATGGGCTATTTTTGTCAATATCCGGAAAGTTCAAGCGACGATTCATAGCGTTGCCGAAACGATGAAAGAGATAGAACAGGGGCATATGGAATCACGCATTACCAATATCGATGAACATGGTGAATTACGTTCATTGTGTTGGAATACTAACAATATGATCGATCAGCTTGAAGTCTATATGCGTGATACGTATGCCGTCATTGAGGCGTTAAGTCAAGACCGTTATTATCGTACAGTTCAAGATTCCGGGCTTAAAGGGACTTTTAAACGTTCAGCAGAATATATTAACCAAAATGTATTCAAAATGAGTGCTAGTCATGAAGCTCTTAAGCTATCAGAACTTGACAGTAAACTTGCAGAGATTAGTCGCTCTACCGGCGGGCTCGATGTTATACAAAAAGATTTAGTGATAACACTGAATAATTTGTCAAATATTGCTGCCATTTCTCAAAATACGGCGGCGCACTCTTCTACTACCGTAGATGAAATTGGAGAGGTGAGCCAAAACCTTTCGGCATTAAGTGATCTTGTAATTGATTCTAATGTAGCGATTAATGCCCTCAGTGCACGGGCAAATGATATAAATTCGGTTGTTAATTTGATTAAAGATATAGCCGATCAAACCAATTTACTCGCACTTAATGCCGCTATTGAAGCAGCACGTGCGGGGGAACAGGGACGTGGATTTGCCGTTGTTGCCGATGAGGTAAGAAAATTAGCCGAGAAAACACAAAGTGCCACGGGTGAGATTTCGATTGCGATACAAACACTTCAACAAGAAACCACTTCGATTCAATCAGGTTCTGAATCGATTAATGAGATTGCATTGCGTTCGAGTGCAATGATCCAAAAATTTGACAATACTATCCATTTATTTAATACGGATTCTCTTGAAACTGCCGCTGTTGTTCGTGAAATTGAATCGACTGCATTTGTTATTTTGGCTAAAATTGATCATATGATCTTTAAAAATAAGACGTACAATACTATTTTTACCCGTAATATTAGTGGGAATCATGTGGATCATCATAACTGCCGTTTAGGTAAATGGTACGAAGGAGATGAAGGAAAAAGTCATTTCGGTAAGTTTAATTCGTATAAAGAGATGCTTCATCCACATAAGCAAGTTCATGACATTGTCAAGGAAATTCGAGATATTTTACAAGATATTGCACACTTAGGTGATAATCGTGATTTTATTATTGATAAATTTAGCAGTATGGAGAGTGCATCGAATGAATTGTTTATCCATTTGGATTCAATGTTAACTGAGGCGGGAGTCAAAAAATAGTATTTTAAATATGCTATAATCAATCGAATATAGCATCAACGTTAGAAGCAGAGCAGGGGAGTCATGCAATCGTACGATCTGAAAAGTAGTTTTACCAAACGATATATTATTGCCATTTCTATTATTGCTCTTCTCTCAAGTGGAGCTTTTTATGTCCTTAATCTAGCATTAAAGACTAGTTATACAACTGCACTGATCGTTAATATGTCGGGAAAACAAAGGATGCTTTCCCAGCGTATTACGTCGCTCTCTCAACAATATTATGCTTCCCTACACACACCATACTCCTCAAAAGAGCCTCAAGAGATCCGTGAAATGTTATTGGTTGTAATCGATGAAATGGACCATGCCAATGAAGCACTCTCTTCGGGAAGATTGGGGGAGGGGGTTCATGTCAATCTTTCTATGGAGATACAGGATATATATTATGGCAGGACGGATCTTAAACATAGAGTCGATATATATTTGAACTATGCAAGACGTTTGAGTCAGTTGAACACCCCTTCTGAATCACTACGTGTGCTACATCAAATCGTCGATATTTCCAATCCGCTTTTGATTGATTTTAACCGTGCTGTAATTCAGTATCAGCAAGAGGGGGAAGAGAACATTAAGAATGTTCAATACCTCGAATCGATGGTGTTGGTGATTACCCTTTTTACCCTTTTATTGGAGATTATTTTTATATTTCAGCCGATAGCGAATAAATTGCGTGAGTTATTTCAAGAATTGGAATGGAATCGGGAAAATTTGGAGCAAAAAGTGGAGATGAGGACGTTGAATTTAGAGCGTGTCAACGCTCAGCTTCGCCAAATCGCTTCACACGATCCCCTAACTGGTCTTAAAAATAGGCTTAATATGGAACGTGATTTGGAAGAATTGATTGCCCAATACGATAAACACTTGCTTCCCTATGCCGTATTAATGCTCGATATCGACTGGTTTAAAAAGATTAACGATACTCATGGTCATGATGCTGGTGATTTTGTTTTGTGTGAGATTGCAAAAATTATGTCTGAAAATGTAAGGATTCAAGATAGTGTTTATCGTGCTGGTGGAGAAGAATTTGTCATAATTTTTAACCGTATTAAGCGTGAACAAGCATTCGAAAAAGCGGAACTGATCCGCTTAGAGATTGAAAAACACCAATTTATATTTAGTGATAATACGATACGCTGTACAATTAGTGGTGGACTTTATCATCCCGATATCATCAAGGCATCTCATGTCCAAGTGGTATTAAAACTTGCCGACAATGGACTTTATGAAGCAAAACATTCAGGTCGAAACAAAATTATCGAGGCACGAGTCGAGAAGGCATCTGCTAGTACATTTAAAAATTCGGATGAAATAAGAGAAAAAGAGGGATTGATTTTTGATTTGAAAGAAAAAGTTTAGCATTATAAGTGCATGATACTGCTATAAAAAAGGGAGAAATAATGAAACAGATACCAAACAATATTGATTATGTCGGAAGTGTTGATTATAAAATTGGAGGGTTTTTACACTCTATGGATCGTTTAAACTGATGATGAGTATGATAAAAGTAGAACGAATTTTATTGGTTGATGATAGTAAAACACTCTCAAAATTGATCAGTCTCAAAGTTAAAAGTGAACTTGGTTTAGATATAGATGTTGCGTATTCGCTCTCAGAAGCTGAGCTTTTTAGTCAAAAATATAGCTATACATTAGCGATTCTTGATCTTAATCTCCCTGATGCACCCAATGGAGAGGTAGTTGATGTCATTCTTAAAAAAAATATTCCCTCTATTGTTTTAACTGGAAGTGTCGATAAAGAATTTCGCAAAGCGATGCTCAAAAAAGATATCATTGATTATGTTCACAAGGGGGGGATTGACGATATTGATTATGTGATCGAGATTATCAAACGCCTATTGAAGAATCGTCACCATAAGGTGATGGTGGTAGATGACTCCTCTGTGTTTCGAAATCATATGAAAAAGATGGTGGAAAATCTATTTTTCCAAGTTTTTGCTCTCGCACACGGTGAAGAGGCACTGCTGATTCTCGAAGAGAATCCCGATATCAAAATCATCATTACTGACTACAATATGCCGGTGATGGATGGGTTGGAACTTACTAAATCGGTTCGACGGAAATACACTAAAAATGAGCTCTCTGTTTTTGTTCTCTCCTCTAGTGAAGACTCTGATGTCTCAGCAATGTTTCTTAAACACGGTGCCAACGATTTTATCAATAAGCCTTTTAGTAAAGAAGAATTTTCATGTCGGTTGTGCAATGCGATTGAAGCATTAGAAAATATCGATACCCTTACCAACTATTCTCATCGTGATTTTGTAACTGGATTGTATAATCGCCGCCATTTTTTGACTATTATGAACTCTTATTTTAATGAGGCGCTCTCTCGCGATGAAGAATTTGTCACTGCAATGGTTTCGATTGATAATTTTAAAGCGATAAGTGACAGTTACGGTTCTGAGATTGGAGATAATGTGATGATACATGTTTCCGAAATACTACGCAGTAGTATTGAGTACCATGATTTATTAGCCCGTTTTGAGGGGGAAGAATTTTGTCTCATTCTCAAAAATACTGGTCGAGACGAAGGGATCGATATTTTAGATAGGATTCGTCAAAAGCTCGAGAGGACACCTTTGGTAACTGCTCAGGAAGAAGAACTCTTTTTGAATCTCTCTATCGGTGCTATTATCGAACATGAAGACTCTCTTCATCAGACGATGAATGAAGCCGATGTACAGTTACATCATGCGAAAAGTAGCGGTTCGAATAAACTCTGCATTGTTTAAGCCACTGGAGTTATTGCAAAACCCGATAGGGTATAATAACGTAATCAAATTATTTATTTATATCAAATCCACTTTGGAGTGGATTGTCCGAATGATTTCACCAACGATTCTTGAAACGATAGAGTATTATCTTAAAATCCCCTTGCTCAGATCAAAGAGCGAAAATATTACGAAAAATACCTCTCTTCCAATCTATCTTGTCGGGATAGAGTTTGATCCAAAAGAGAAAAATGTTGCTGCATTGGAGTGGGAGAGGGTTTAGGTATTAAAAGTATCCCCTTTATAAAAAACTGAGTTTTAATCGGCTCAAAATAGCCTGTTTCTCTGCTTCGGTATTGGCAAAGTAGCGGTCTCTGACATCATCTTCTAAAATAGAGAGATCATCATACAGTTCGGCATCATCTTTTTGGGGAAAATGGCGGTTTACCTCTTTCGCAATCTCTTCGAGGTTCTTTTCGCTGAGGGCATCATTGAATAATCCGATACGCCCTCCATGTGCGATAGTGGATAGGGCGCGAAGCAAATAAAGTTCATCGCAGCGATCATCATCCGCTTCGTTGTAAATCCAAGTGTTGATTTGGGTGATTTCAGCGCGATACGTCTCTGTAGAGTCTTGGATAAGTTGTTTTTGTTCAGGTGATAGCGGCATAGTAATCCTTTGAAAATGTGAGTAAAAGAATTTCTGATCTTACAAAGATTTTGATTAATAAGATATTCGCTTTCAGGAATTTTTGATCAGTTCAACGATCTCATTCACACTGAGTAGTTTTCCGGTACTCACGACTTTCCCATCAATAACGAGTCCAGGTGTACTCATAACCCCATACGCCATAATTTTTTGAATATCATCCACTTTTTCGACTTGGGCGAATTTGCCGCTTTGCGCTACCGCTTGTTTTGTTGCCTCTTCGAGGGCTTTGCATTTCGCGCATCCCGTACCTAAAATTTCAATTTTCATATTAACTCCCTTAGAATACTTCTGCCTCGGAAGAGGCAAGCGTTTGCCGTCGCCATTGGCTAGGCTTTTCGCTTTGCTGCATGTGCCATAGCGGCTAGCGTAGCTTACGGGGTTTTACTCCGTTAGCGTTCTCATAATAGTGCATTGAATAAAAATCCAATCCCCATGATCCCCGCTCCGATGATAGCGAAAAAGAGGGCTATTAGACGGACGTGGAGGATTTGTTTGAGGATGATTGCCTCTGGGAGGCTGAGGGCAGTGACCGCCATCATAAACGCTAGTGCTGATCCAAGCAACATCCCTTTTTGGGTGAGCACTTCGACCAGTGGCATGACACCTGCCGCTGATGCGTACATCGGTATCCCCATGAGCACGGCGACAGGGACGGTATACCATGCATCTCCTCCGGCGTACTGTGCGATAAATTCGGCTGGGACATAGCCATGAAACCATGCTCCGACACCAACCCCCACCATCACCCAGAGATAAATTTTATGGAAAATTTCGCGTGTATTGCTCCATGCTTCGTTGATTCGCTCTTTGAGACTCGGTGCATAGGTTGGAAGGACGATATCACCTGAGAGGGGTGGGACGGTGATTAGGACGTATTTTTCGACGTTAAAGCGTCCGATGATCCATCCGCCTAAAATCGCGACTGTTAGACCGAATCCGATGTAGATGGCGGTGATTTTCCATCCGAACAGCCCAAACAGCATTGCTATGGCAATTTCGTTGTTGAGCGGTGCGCTAATGAGAAAACTAAACGTCACCCCGATGGGGATACGGGCTTGTAAAAAACCGAGAAATAGAGGGATAGCGGAACAGGTGCAAAACGGGGTGATGATCCCGAATAATGCCGCGAGGATATTTCCCGTAAACTCCCGTTTACCTGCTAAATAAGCGCGAACTTTTTCGGTATTGAACCATGTTCGCATAAACGAAACGGCAAAGATGATAGTGAGGAGCAAAAACCAGATTTTGATCGTGTCATAGAGGAAAAAGTGGAGCGCATCGCCGAGTTGACCCGAAAATCCGAACCACTCTAAAACAATTGTTCCACTAAATTCCTGCCACATAGTCAGTCACACAACTCGGATTGGATGATCGGAAGAAGAGTAGCCTCTATTAAATCCAATGTTTTCGCGTACTCTTCGACTTCTTTTCCGCTTGGATCTTCGAAACTGACATGGATCGTTTTGGTAGCTTTTGGGAACATTGGGCAGGTCTCATTCGCATGATCGCAAACAGTCACGACGAGATCGAACGGTGTATCGATCACAGTATCGATCACCTTGGAGTGGTATTCATCTCTCCAGTACCCTTTTTCTTCCAACAAACTTTGCGCATTCGGGTTTACTTTTCCGCTGGCTTTAACGCCTGAGCTTTGTGCAAATACACAATCTCCTAATTTGGCATTGATAAGGGCTTCTCCCATGATAGAGCGGCAGCTGTTGCCGGTACAGAGGATAAGGACATTTTTCATATTTTACAGTCTCCAGTTTCAGATATTTTTATAAGAGGGGGAAGTTCAATTCCCAAACAACGGATTTCCGCCAACGCTTCACTACGGAATCGGTCTAGTGGGGAACGTATTGAGTAATACGCCCACGTGCCGCACCGATCCACCCGTAAAAATCCTCCGTCTTTGAGGATTTTTAGATGACGTGAAAGACGTGACTGAATCATACCGAGTGAAGATTGCAAATCGCATACACACAACGGACCGTGTTGATCCAAAAATGCGAGCAACTTTATACGGGTTTCATCGTTCAGTGCGGATACAGTACCCAAAAAGATTTCCATAGATCACCTCCGATAATCGGTATTGTAACACAATTGAAATAATATATCAAGATATATTGATTTAGTAGAGTTTTTTTTGCTATAGTGTTGTTATCCAAAACAACCAAAGGGGATCTCATGTTGAAAGTATTATTCGTTTGTGTCCATAACAGTGCACGTAGCCAAATGGCGGAAGCGTTTTTCAACCACTACGCTCATGGTAGTGATTGTAGCGAGAGTGCGGGGATCGAGCCGGGTAATATGAACCCTTATGTTGTCCGTGCGATGGCGGAAAAAGGGTTCGATTTCTCTCAAAATCAGACAAAAGGGGTATTTAACCTCTATAAAGAGGGACGAACCTATAGTCATGTCATTACCGTATGTGACGCCGAAGCGGCTCAAAGATGTCCGATTTTCCCGGGTATCAGCCGTATTATTATGTGGAGTTTCCCTGATCCTTCTAGCTTTATCGGTTCAGATGATGAGATCATGGAGCAAGTTCGCGTTGTTTGTGATACAATCGAAGCACAAGTAAAAGCATTTATTGCTAATCCATCCGAAGAGAATACCTTATGATTTTAGCGATTTCGCTCTTTTTAGTTACCTTAGTATTTATCATCTGGCAACCGCGTGGGTTGCAGATCGGAACTACGGCGGTGATCGGTGCAGTTACGGCCGTAATTCTTGGAGTGGTGAGCTTAGCCGATGTGTGGACGGTGACTTCCATCGTCTGGGATGCGACGCTCGCGTTTATCGGTATTATCATCCTCTCAATGGTACTCGATGAGATCGGATTTTTCGAGTGGGCAGCACTCAAGATGGTTCGTCTCTCTCGTGGAAACGGAAATCTCATGTTTATCTATATGATGATTCTCGGAGCGCTTGTTGCGGCATTTTTTGCCAATGACGGTGCGGCATTGATCCTCACTCCGATCATTTTGGCAAAGATGAAATATCTCAAACTCAATCCCGTCGCGATGTTCGCATTTTTGATGGCGGGGGGATTTATCGGCGACAGTGCCTCTAATCCGCTCGTGATCTCGAATCTCACGAACATCGTGACGGCAGGATATTTCCAAATCGGTTTCTGGGAATACGCACGGACGATGTTCCTCCCGAACCTCCTCAGCATCATCGCCTCTATCGTTGTGTTGTGGATATTTTTCCGCAAAGATATCCCGGAGCGTATCGATATCGAAAACCTCGCCACTCCTGAGAGCGCGATCAAAAATATGACGATGTTCCGCCTCAGTTGGTGGTTCTTGGGATTACTCATGGTTGGGTATTTTATCGGGGATGCGTATCATCTCCCTATCTCGGTATTCGCCCTCGGCGGAGCTTTGGTATTTCTCGCTATTGCTGCGACCTACTTTAAAGCGACGAAGCCGCTTCTAACGATCAAAGCAGCACCGTGGCAGGTAGTATGGTTTAGTATCGGTCTTTATGTCGTCGTCTATGGTCTAAAAAACGGAGGGTTAACCACCTATATCGCAGACGTTATAGTACAGTTGCAAGGGATGGGAAATGTCTATGCCGTGATTGGAACAGGTTTCCTCTCCGCTATCCTCAGCTCGGTGATGAACAACATGCCGACCGTTATGATTATGGACATCGCGATTGCCGAAGCGGGGAACAGCACATTGGCGTATGCCAACATCATCGGATGTAATCTCGGGCCTAAAATGACCCCGATCGGTTCGCTCGCGACCCTTTTATGGCTTCATGTTTTGGCGCAAAAAGGGGTCAAGATCGGATGGGGCGAATATATGAAAGTGGGGATGATTGTTACCCCTCCGGTGTTGCTCGTAGCATTGATCGGATTGCTCTAAATCTTTAGGTGTAAAACATCTCTCAAAAGTACTTCGAGATCTTCTCGGGTTGCCCCTGCAAAAGCATTCTCTAAAAATCGGTTGATCCCTTTGTTATCATGTTGTATCAATGGAACGATTTTTATCCCCGTAATCTCCGACATAAAATGAGACACATCCCCCTCTTCGTAGGCATGGAGCAAAATTGAGCGGGCGAAGTTGTTGAGGATATGGTAGTAGATGTGTAAAAACTCCGCTTCGAGAACTTTGAGTCCATAGAGGTGGGTGAGTATTCGATTCTCATGAGAGGCGATCGGCTCAACCTGAGAGGGTTTGATCGTAATCCCCACCTCCTCTTTTATTTCTCTCACCAGTGCATCGATCAGACTCTCACCCTCATCGACTGTTCCACCGGGAAATCCCATCCGTCCATCCCAACGATCAATCATGATAAGAGCGGGGCATTTGATATGCTGCATGTTGTCTTTAAAGTATTTCCACGGCGAAATCGATTCGACATAGATGGCTAAAAAGACTGCATTTTTTTTATCATGCTCTAGTGTGCCCAAGGGTACTCTTTGTGTCCGCATAAGTGTGTTCACTTAGTTGGAAACAGCAAGCCCTTGGGCTTTCCACTCAGTTATTCCCCCTTTGACGTTCAGCGGGGAGAATCCGTTATCGGCAAGGATTCTGGATGCGGCGACACTGCGGGTTCCGCTATGGCAGTAGACGATAATTTTTTGGTTTTTGACATTTGCGATTAAGGCGAGGTTTTTATCGAGTGTTTGTAACGGAATGAGGAGTGCTCCATCGATGTGCTCTTGGGTAAATTCATCCGGAGTCCGAACATCGAGCAAGGTCACTTTTTCTCCGCTTTTAAGGAGCACTTGCACTTGCTGAGGGGTAATCGATTCAAAATTGGTGAGAATCCACCCTTTTGAGTAGGCAAGATAGCCGATGATTCCGATAAAGAGTATCCCATATCCGATGTTGAGAAGTCGTTTCTTTTCCATAAATTTCCTTTTAACTAATGTTATGCACTAAAACGAATACATCCGTTTTAGTGGCAGGGACAAATGTCCCTTGCAACCCCCTAAAGCTACAAAAACTACGTTTTTGACAATTTTAGTGGTATTTATACGCTCTTTTTGTAAAAGTGCGTAATTAATATTTAAATACCGCGTGATTTTTTGATCATTTCGTAGGCAGCATTGATCTCTTGTACTTTTTCGGTCGCCTCTTTGAGATACTCATCCGATGCCCCTTGGGATTTGATGATATCGGGGTGATACTCACGTACGAGTGCACGGTATGCTTTTTTAACATCACTATCGCTCGCAGAAGCATTGATGCCTAAGAGGACATAGGCATCGGAGATAGAACTCTCTTTGACACTGTGGCGATGATAGGAACCGAAACGCTCGAGCATAGAGGCGAGATCAACCTCACTGAAATGCAAGTGTTTGGAAATCGCTTTGAGTATCTCCTCTTCACTATGACTGAGGGTTCCGTCGATGTAGGTGAGGTTAACCAAAAACTCCATCATTTTTTGACGTTTATGAGGGTCTTTCTCTAACGCTTTATAGAGTGCCGCCGCTACCGGATCGAGATTATGAGGGGCATTTTTCTCTTCGTCGAAAATCTCTTTGAGCATTTTTTTGGTTGCTTCGGGATCGGGGAAGAGGGTGCTAATGTCGTTGAACATATTGTTCACGAGTTCCGCTTCGAGTTCATCCACTCGACCATCTGCCTTGGCCACTTTGGCACTCAATGCGACAAACAATCCAAGTTCACTGTAGGCGAGGTTCTCTTTGGTGAGTTTGAAACCGCTGAACTGGCTTTGGGAGTAGGTATGCTGATTCTGAGAAAAGCTCCGTGAAAGCCAGTAAAAGAGGAAGGCAACAACGGCAAAGATAATGATCTGAGTCATAGAATATCCTGATAGTAAAAATAAGCCGACAGTGTACCCGTAAAAAGTAACAGGGAGAAGTTTTTAGGTAGGTTATAATGGCAAAATTAAGTTTAAAAAGGGGAAAAGATGAAGATCCCTTCTCTCATCTACGGCAGCGCATGGAAAAAAGGGCAAACGGCTGATTTAGTCGAGATGGCGATTAGGAGCGGATTTCGAGGAATTGATACGGCATGTCAGCCTAAACACTACCATGAAGCAGGGGTAGGGGAGGCACTTCAGAGAGTCAAAGCACAGGGGATAAAACGTGAAGAGTTGTTTATTCAAACCAAATTCACCCCTCTAGCAGGACAAGATCCCAAGCAAATCCCTTATGATCCTGCTGCCTCTTTAGAGGTACAAGTAGAGCAATCCTTTCGTACCTCACAGCTGAATCTTCAAACTGAATATGTCGATTCGCTAGTGCTCCATTCCCCTCTTTTCCCGTATGCACATTTGCAAAAAGTATGGGGAGCGATGGAAGCAATCGCACACAGTGGGGGAACGCACCAAATCGGGATTAGTAACTGCTATGACCTCGAACTTCTTAAACGGCTCTATAACGATGCTCAGATCAAACTCGCAGTAGTGCAGAACCGATTTTACGCTGAGAATGGATATGACATCGAATTACGGCAGTGGTGCGATGAGGTGGGAATACGCTATCAAAGCTTTTGGTCTTTGACTGCCAATCCCCATATTTTAGGGAGCAGAGAATTTTTTGCATTGACCCAAGAGTATAACAAAACGGAAGCACAAATCCTCTATCGCTATTTGAATCAAACAGGGATCACTCCGTTGATCGGATCGACCTCGCAGCAGCATATCAACGAAGATTTGGATATTTTTAGTTTTGAATTGCACTCCGATGAAATCGCGAGTATCAGTGCGCTTTTGCTATAATCGCATTTTTTATTACTATGAGGTACATATGTTCCAACGTCTGATGTTAATTTCCTTTTTGCTGTTTGGTTCTCTCCATGCCGCCGAACTCTCCACAATGGATTCGATCCGTTCCAAAATTCTCACCTCTGCCGTATCCCTTTATTTTAGTGCACGAGGATACGGTAAAGTCGATAATGTTACTGTTGACACGACGAAAAAATCACTCCGTTTTCTCCTCTTGCCTGAGGGGGAAAAACAGCCGCTCAATGTTGTCATTGGTTCATATATGACCCTTACGATTGAGAAAGAGGAGTATCTGATCCTCCAAAAAGTGCAAACCAATCGGGTATGGCTCAACCGTATTTTTGCTGATCATATGGAAGAGGGGATCAAAGTACCGATAGGGATTGTCTCCAAAGGTGCGGGATCATTACTGCTCAGTTTATAATCCCCAAAGGCTCCACGATTAGGGGATACAGTGGTGTAAAAAAGGGTTAGTCATGAAAAAAATTGTTTTACTCCTCCTCCTTCTCTCCCCAATGCTCAGTGCTAAAGTTGTGAGTGCTACCTATGAAGTATCCTATGGTATATTTGAAACGCTGGGGATAGCCGATGCACGGTTAGAAACCCGTGATGATGATACCTACATGATCCGAATAGAAGCGCGCACAATAGGATTAGCCAAACTCCTAACGAACAACCGGATCGAAACGTATGAGAGCCACGGATTGATCGTCAATGGACAATTTATCCCCAAAAAATACATTAAAATTCGTCGAACCGATTCGAAAAAAACGACAAAAATCTATACTTTTGATCACATGAGTAAAACAGTGTGGAGAGAGAATATCCAAAGCGATGAGTGGGATAGAGTCAAAAATGATTTTTATGCACCTGAAGATGTTCTTACCCTTTTTTTTAATTTTAAAAATCACTTGAAACTACGTCAAGATAGAGCATTCTACGCGATTGGAGGAAATACGAAAGATGGTCGAATTGATGTTGAATTTCCTAAAAATGAGCCGTTACTTGAGATGAAACAGAAGCTTGAATTGGAGAAAGGTGATTTTTTAACAGTGATTTTAAATGACCGTATTTTTGCCAGTGCTAAGGGAGAATTGTTAATTAATCTTGACAGTAGCGGATTGTGTGAAAAAGCGATTTTAGAAGACGTACTCCTCTTTGGAGATATTGTCGGTAAGCGGATAAAATAATTTTTAAGCCAAGGGATGCTACAATTCGACCAGTGATGCGGGAATAGCTCAGTTGGCTAGAGCGTCAGCCTTCCAAGCTGAATGTCGCGAGTTCGAGTCTCGTTTCCCGCTCCACTTCTTTCTATTATTTAAGCAATCCCTTTTTTATTTCGCCCCGTCCATTCAACAATCAAGTGCAACACAGTTATTTTTATAATCCCTTTTTTCAGCATACTACTCTATTTATATACCTTTTCTATGTATTGGTATTTGATTCGCTATAATTTTTAAAAGATAGTAACCCACTATAAGGAGTACAGAATGCAAACGATACAGATTAATAACTCTGAATTAGAGCAGTATATCGCTTTACGCTATGGTGATGATAAAAACAGTTTAGTGAATGATTTTGTAACATTTTTAAAAACGGAACTCTATTCAAACGATATTAAAAAAGCGTTTGATGAGGTGAAGCAGTTTAAAGAGGGAAAAATACCATTATCCGATGCTACAGATTTTCTCTTAGAGCTGAAAAGTGCGCATTAAGGTGTCAAGCGACATTTAAAAATGACCATCTGCGCCAGATAAAAATGACCAGTTTGATGTGATTAAATTTTTATCGAGTTGGAATTTAATAAATTTATATAGTGAAAATCTTATTGAGTTTTTAAATGCGTTGTCAATATTTAACAATAAGGCATTAATCATCTCATTATCCGCTCTTCTGGAAGCATATAAACGACAGGATATGGAATTAGCTAGTTTAGTGACAATTATGAATGGGGTCATTAATGAATATTCGAAGAGAGTTTTATAGTGTAAAAATGAAACGAAAACGGGGATAAGTTAATAAAAATGAAGGGGGGGGCAAGGGGTAAAACCCCTTGGCTACGCGTCAGAATCACCTGAGCATAGGTGCAAAAATGCACATAAGCAGTAACGCTAATACAAGCTTATCCATAAAGAACCCCCTTCACATACGGTTTTTGGAGGACAAAAAAAAAGGTCGAGGGTAATTACTCCCTCGACCTTCTCTTGTCGCTCCATTAACCGCATGGAAAGTTTTGTATTAGCAAAAAAATTATACCACAAAAAATATATAAAAATGCGGGTAGTTTTACCCCATATTCTTTTTCAATACATCCATCGGCATGACAAACATCGCTTTAAACAGCGGCGATATCCGTGTCGTTTTATCATCGATCACTTCGAGTGCACTGAAACTAAATCCCTCTCCATCGGCACTGTTACTTGGGCTTACGGTAAACGTGAGCGGTTTGAGGGTGCGGATCATGTTGAGGATATTTTTATGGCGTTTATCTTCTGCTGAGAGGAGAATATTGCCATCTTTCGTTCGCACTTTCGCCGATTCGACCAAGAGTCTCCAGTTATCGGCATGGAGAGTTTTATTCCACGTCATGACACCGTTGGTGTAGTTGATCTGTTTTTTTTCACCGACGATAATTCCCTCACGAGTAGAGCGGATCGTCTCAGCGAGGGTGAGGAAAAAGTTTTTCCCTCCGATTGCATCTGCACATTCACGTAGTAATTCACCCAATGGTTGTTCGGTTGTCATAAAATATCCTTTTCTTTATCCTCATCATATCCAAATAACGAGATAAATAGTCGATTTTAACCCTAAATATGCTATTTTTCGGTTATGGAAAATATTAATATTGCCCCATTTTGGGAAACAAAAACACTTCAAAAATTGAGCGAAAAAGAGTGGGAGTTGCTGTGTGACGGATGCGGACTGTGTTGTTTGAACCGTCTCCAAGATGAGGATGACGATAACGCTCCTATCCATCTTACCCGTGTCGCATGTCATTGTTACGATATCAATGCAGGACAGTGCAGTGATTATGAAAATCGGCATGAACGGGTAGAGGGGTGTATGAGACTCACCATTGATCGGGTAGCCGAGTATGATTGGCTTCCTGCTACGTGCGCTTATCGATTACGCTATGAGCTTAAGCCGCTCCCCCTGTGGCATCCTCTGATTACCAAAGATCCCCATTCTGTTCGAGCGCATGGAATGTATGCCCTCAATCCGATTTTAGATGATGATTTTATCGATTTGGAGGATTATATCGTTTAAAAACGACGTTTTTTTTTATATTTTTATCAATAATGCTACGTTCGTGCTACGTTTTTCATCTATAATAATTTTTTTAGCAAGATAAAAAGGTTATTGAGAATGAATAATATTACAATCAAGACAAAATTACTATTGGTATCCCTTTTAGTTTCATTAGTACTTATTGCTGTAGCAGTAGAATCGTTGATTTCCGCAAAAAATGGATTGATGAGTGCGAAAAAGACGATGCTCACTACACAAATTGATACGGTAAGTTCTCTTTTGGCTTATTATGAAGGTGAGGCAAGTGCTGGACGAATGAGCCGTGAGAGTGCCCAAAAAATGGCAAAAGAACATATTAAAACGCTCCGATATGGTGGTAAAGAGTACTTTTTCATTTTGAATGATAAAGTCGAGGGGGTAATGCATCCGATCAAACCGGCATTGGATGATACTGACCTCTCCGATATTAAAGATCCAGATGGGAAAAATCTTTTTGTTGAGTTTGCAAAAATAGCTAAAGAAGATAAAGAGGGATTTGTATCGTATATGTGGCCGAAACCAGATACAGAGTTACCTTTACCGAAGTTGACATTTGTCAGAGCGTTTCCGGAATGGGGATGGATCATTGGTAGCGGTGTTTATGTCGATGATGTTGATAGTGAATTTTTGGATTTAGTTGTGGTAAAAGGGGTTGTAATCACTTTGTTGATTTTACTCGTATCTGGACTATTGATTATTATTGAACGTTCGATCGGACATAAGCTTGAAACGATGCAAAAAATGGCAGAAGAACTTGCAAGTGGTGATGGAGATTTAACCAAACGATTGGCTATTACTGGACGTGATGAACCTGCTCATACGGCAAAATCAATCAACGCATTTATTGATGTGATTCAATCACTGGTTCAGAGTGCGAAACGTTCATCCGATGAAAATGCATCGGTAGCGACAGAACTTTCTAAAACGTCATTAATTATTGGGCGTCGAATGGAAGATGAGTCAACACAAATGGATGCAATTTATCGTAGTACGGAGCAGATTATTGGTTTGTTGAGTATCTCAAAAGGGGAAAATGAGATAACCTGCAAAGAGATTATAGCTGCAAGCGAAACGCTTAAAATATCACAAGATGAGTTGATTGCTATGATTGCTATGATTCGTCACAGTGTCGAAGTGGAAGCCGATTTTGCGGTTAAAATTCATGAGTTGACGAATAATGCTCGTCAAATCCGTGAAGTTCTATCGGTCATTGGTGAGATCGCGGATCAAACCAATTTACTTGCTCTTAATGCCGCCATTGAAGCGGCACGGGCTGGGGAACACGGACGCGGGTTTGCTGTTGTCGCAGATGAAGTTAGAAAGCTTGCAGAGCGTACACAGGGAAGTTTGACACAGACTGATGCGACTATCTCAGTAATTGTCTCTTCAATCGAAGAAGCTTCAGTCCAAATGGGATTAAATGCAAAAAGCATTGAACAACTTGGTGAAAAATCACAGTTGGTTGGAACAAAAATTGAGCATACTGCGGGAGTTGTGAAACAAACGAGTGAAGCGATTAAAAAATTGGTAAGAGATGCTGATAGCAATACGAAAGAGGTTGAAGAGATTTCAAAACGAATAGCAACCATGAACAATTTAGCCCGTGAGAATGCACGAGGTGTCGAAGAAATTGCAACAACAGCAGAGCATCTTTATAAAGTTGCGGATGGTCTTAAGGAAAATCTTGGACGTTTTCACGCCTGATTTATCGTGTATTTGTAATCTTATAAATAAAGCTGAACACTTCGACCACCGCAACATAGAGTTTTTCAGGAATCTCTTTATCGATCTCTACCTTGCTGAGTAACTCTACTAAATCTTCATCTTTTTGGATGGGGAGGTTATGAAGCTGGGCAATTTTAATGATATTTTCCGCACTCTCACCTTTTCCTTTGGCAACGACGCGCGGAGCGTCCTCTTTTTCTTTGTCATAGCGGAGGGCAACGGCTTTTTTCATACTTTTACCTCAAATCCCATATCGGAACCCTCAGGATTGGAATATGTATCATTGAGCGGTTTTTTGGTCTCATTGGTCTCAAAAACACGGATAGATCGAGGTGTAAGACCCGATTTGATGAGTAAAGAACGTAGTTCGGCGATATTTTCATGAATGAGAGTTTTAAGCTCTACTTTTTCGGTATGAGCTTGGATTTCGAGCTGATTATCCTCATATAATGCCATCATCAGATTCAGTTCCCCGTACTCTTTGAGCACAAGATTGATTTCACAATAAAATTTTTTATCGTTTGTTTTTTTAAAGCTTAACGATCCCTCTTGAAGTTGATCCCATACAAAAGGGAAATAGATCGAGTTGGATGAGCCCAGATGGGAGAGGAGCTGATGATAATCGATTTGTGTAAGGAGTTTATCGGTTTGTTCCAGGAGTTTCGAAGATGTGGGATCATTGGAGAGGATAAGTTCATCTTTGAGAGCGAGAAGATTGGATTTCACATCATCAGACATCGACTCTTGTAGAAATATCTCAGTAACCAACGCTTTGGGATTAGTAAACTCATGCAGCTTGCTCAGCGCAGAAGAGATCTCTTTGGAACCATCCCCATCGTTGATAGCACTTTGGAGTTGATGGATAAATGCTTTGATATCTTCATCGGGGGAATTTCCCAAATTTTTGAGCAGTTTTTCGATCGAGTCGAGGAGAATATTGGTATCGGGAGCACTACTGGAGAGGAGTGAACCATAAATCTGAGAAAGGGTCGTTTTAATCTCTTGAATAACGGTTGATTGATCCAGTTTTTGGGTGAGGGCTGCAACCTCATTCGAGTAAAGGGGATCACTTTTGGAAAGAAGTTTTGGAAGTGCTTCGATGATTTTTTTTAACCCCTCTGTGAGTTGCGAAGCATTTTCGAGAGTTTGGCTTCCATTTTTTAGATTCGGATTTTCCAAAAGGAAGACGATTTGAGCGTGGATACTTTTAGCCTCACTCTGCGGTATTTTAGAGAGAGCTGTTTTGAGTTGTTCGAGGTTCTGGGTAAGCGCAGGGAGCTTTTGGAGAGCCGCAACAAATTTGGATTCCATAAAAACGCCGCTGGAGGCGATTTGGCTTTTTAGATTATTAGGATCGATAATCGTCACATTTTTAAGAAAGTTTTCCAATACAGCGGTTTTTTGAGCCATATCGGGTGAAGATTTTAGCTCTTTAAGCAGTATCTGCAAATTATCACTGAAGCTCCCCATACTCTTAAAAGGGGTAGAGTTTTTGAGCAGATCTAGGAGGAGTTGATCTGATTTGGAAGCGGTAGTTTTATCCTGAAAAATAGAGGTGAGGAGAGATTTGATATCTTTCCCCTCTTTGAGGGTTTCGAGTTGAGCGTGAGTGGCATTTTTGAGCACTTCACTGAGCACTTTATTGGTATTGGGGAGGAGGATGTTCAGGCGTGCTTCGGGGGATAAAGTTATCATGGGTAAAATGATAACATAGAAATGTTATCCAATAGGTGTGCTATAATGCACTTAATGATTTGCGCCTACGGTTGGCGCGACTACGAACTTGCCCTCAACTGCACTTTCACCCCTATTTTCCCCTCTTGCCTAAAACCGTCCTGAGTTGCGACTTTGGTTGGGCCGAACCACCTAAGGAACACTTTTATGACATTCACCGATTTAAACCTAAATGACTCGTTGCTTAAAGCAATCAATGACCAAGGCTATACAACCCCGACCCCCGTTCAAGCCCAAGCAATCCCTTTTATCTTAGAGGGGCGTGATATGCTCGCAGGAGCACAAACCGGTACCGGTAAAACCGCTGGCTTTACCCTCCCGATGCTCCAAATTCTTAGTGAGCAAAAAATGGCTAAAAATCATCGTAAAATCCGTGCCCTCATCCTCACCCCGACGCGTGAACTCGCTGCTCAAGTGGCGGATAGCGTCAAAATCTACGGCAAATACCTCCCCCTCAAAAGTGCCGTAATTTTCGGTGGTGTGGGGATCAATCCCCAAATCACGATGCTACGAAACGGGATCGATATTCTCATCGCTACTCCGGGACGTTTACTCGATCACATAGGGCAGGGGACAGTTGATTTGAGCGCGGTAGAAGTTTTTATTCTGGATGAAGCAGACCGTATGCTCGATATGGGATTTATTCGTGATATTCGCCGTGTGATCACCATCTTGCCGAAAGTACGTCAAAACCTTATGTTCTCTGCGACCTATTCGGATGAGATTAAAACATTGGCAAACACGTTGCTACGCAATCCTGCTGAGGTTGAAGTGGCACGTCGCAACACCTCTAGCGAGCTTGTAAGCCAAAGCGTTATTTTGGTTGACTGTAAGCGCAAAAGTGCCCTATTGGGAGAACTGATCGTCAAAAACAAATGGGAACAAGTGCTCGTCTTTACCCGCACCAAGCACGGCGCGAACAAACTCACTGAATACCTCCAAAAGATCGGTGTCACTGCCGCAGCGATTCACGGTAACAAAAGCCAAGCAGCTCGCACCAAAGCGTTGAATGATTTTAAACTCAGTTCCGTTAGAGTTTTGGTAGCAACCGATATCGCGGCGCGTGGTATCGATATCGACGCATTGCCACACGTCGTTAATTTCGAGCTTCCGAATATCGCTGAAGATTACGTTCACCGTATCGGGCGTACCGGACGTGCAGGATGTGAGGGAGAAGCGCTCTCACTGGTGTGTGTGGATGAATACGATTATCTACGCGGGATCGAAAAACTGATCAACAAAAAACTCGATAGTCGTATTATCGAGGGATATGAGCCTGATCCCTCTATCAAAGCTGAACCGATCCAACGCGGTCGTGGTGGTTCAGGTGGAGGAAACGGTGGCTCTAATCGAGGAAGTAAACCCACTCAAAAACGTGACGGAGGGCGACATGAACCTTCACGTCGTGATAAAGAGCGACGTCATTAAAACAAGGATAATTTTTCGATAAAACTAGTGTACAATAATAGAAAAAATTATTTTTGGAAATAAATGGAAGTGTTGACTATCTGATGGGGGAATGTATATGGTAGATAACCCACTTAATTCGATGCAATGGCTTGAATATTATTTGGATAATTCTCCTGTTGTTTTTTTTAAATGGCGTAATGATTCGGGTTGGCCTGTAGAATACGTTTCTGCAAATGTACTGAATATAACTGGATATTCTAAAGAAGAATTTTTAAATAATACGATCCATTATGCGCAACTCATTCATCCTGATGATTTAGAACAGGTAACTCGTGAGGTAGTTGAAGCCTCTCAATCTTCCAATAGTGATTTTGAACATCTTCCCTACCGTATTGTTACTAAGGATGGGGAAATTCGTTGGATTAGTGATATTACCAAAATCAAACGAGAGTCAAGTGGGGTTATAACGATCTATTATGGCTATATTAGTGATATTACCGATCTGCAAACGTCACGTGAAAATCTTCGAAATAGCCTTTTAGAACTCGATAAAGCAAGTAAGCTAGTAGAGGGTTATTTTGAAGCTCTTGATACGGGATATATTCTTTCCACTAGTGATATAGATGGAAACATTACTTATGTCAATGATAATTTCATACGAATATCGGGATATTCACGTGAAGAGCTGATGACCAAAGGGCACAATATTCTTCGTCATCCAGATGTTCCAGCAGAGACGTTTGAAGAACTTTGGGCTACGATCAAAGCTAAAAAAAGCTGGAGTGGAAGACTTCAGAATAAGGCTAAAAATGGCGATTCTTACTATATTCAGGTAACAATTCAGCCGATTTTGGATGAGAATGGCGAGATAGAGCAGTTTTTAGCGATACGTTATGATATGACTGAACAGGTACAACAGCAAGAGCATATTAATCTCATGGCATTGTACTCAACTATGACGGGATTACCTAACCTCTACGCTTTAGTACGTGATATTGAGACTAAAAAAGATCCTTTGCTTGGGATTGTAAATATTGATGGTTTTAAAGTCCTGAACAACCACTATGGCTACAAAACTGGAGATTTGATTATCCAAGCTATTGCCAATCTTCTAAGAAGTGAACTTACAAGTGAGAAAATTAGTGTCTACCATATCCATGCAGATGAGTTTGGAGTACTTGGGGATGGGTGTCTCTATCAAAAATTTATCGATAGACTCGAAATCTTTCAAAAAGAGATTCATCTTCATGGATTTGTCATTGATGATAAAATCATACCAATACATTTGAGTATTGCTACCTCCGATGAGCTAAGAGATCGATTATTAGTGAGTTGCAATATGGCGATTCATTTCGCAAGGTCACATAATGAAAAATTCGTCCGATATGATCAAACGATCGATTTTACAAAAGATTACGATGAGAACATCCGTTGGACAACATTGTTGCATGAAGCAATCGAATACGATTGGATACAACCTTACTTTCAACCCATATACGATTACAGAACCCGAACGGTTAAAAAATACGAAGCATTGATCCGCATCTGTAAAAATTCCGAAGTTTTTACGCCGTTTTTCTTTTTAGAGATTGCTAAAAAAGTGAAACTTTACCCGGAAATATCGATGATTATGCTCGAAAAAACATTTGAAGTGATCCAAAGGGAACCTTATGATTTTTCGATCAATCTCAGTGTTGAAGATATGATGAATCATAACTACACCCAACGCCTTTTTGAATTGCTTGAGGAAGAACGTCAAGGTGGGGTAATTTTAGAGATTGTCGAATCGGAGGGGATCGAAAATTTCGATGAAGTAAACCGTTTTATCGAAAAAGCAAAAGCTCTTGGATGTCGCATTGCTATTGATGATTTTGGGACGGGATATTCAAACTTTGAGTATTTGATTAAACTAAACGCTGATTTTTTAAAAATTGATGGTTCATTGATTAAAAATATCGATACCAATGTAGATGCAGAGGATATTGTTTCAACAATGGTCTCTTTTGCGAAAAAGAAACATATTCCAGTCATTGCCGAATTTGTCTCAAGTGAAACTATTTTTCGCAAAGTGGAATCGCTAGGAATTGAATATGCTCAAGGCTATTTCATCGGCAAACCAGAGATATCATTAGGGATTAATATTCCGATAAATTTATAGTGAACTCATCCGCCCAGTGGACGTATGACAAGCTTTAGGTTCTAAAAACAGCGATTTGAGTGGTAAGCTGTTCTGTCATTTGATGGAGATGTTCAGCGGCAGCTGCTATCTCTTCAACACTTCGTGCATTTGAGGTTGATAGTTCGTTGATATTACCGATTTTATGAATAATAGATTCAGTGGTGATTGCATTGTTTTGCGTGTCGCTTGAGAGCTTTTCGATAGCGTTGACAGTATCGGCTAACGCTTTAACAGCTATTTCTGTATGATCACTAACTTCTGAGGATGCTTGGACCAAGGTTTCGATTCGTTTAGTGTTATGGTTCATTTGATCGGTGATATCATTGATGGATTGAACGATAACATTGACCGTTGCATTGGTTTCTACGAGACTTTTTTGGGTACGTTCTGCTAGTTTGCGTACTTCATCTGCAACGACGGCAAATCCGCGTCCATGTTCACCCGCACGTGCGGCTTCGATAGCGGCATTAAGGGCAAGGAGATTTGTTTGATCGGCAATATCAGCGATAACAGTGAGGACTTGTTTGACTTGAGAAGCCTCTTGGGATAGAGAGTTGAGACGATCATTGATTTCCTCCTCTATTTGGACAGTGAGAGAGAGTTGCTCAATAGTATTATGAAGAGCCGATTGTGCCTCTTGGAGGTTTTCACGTGCTCCGAGTGCTTTGTTACGTACATTCAGCGCTTCGAGGGCAGAGGTGTTCATAGTCTCTTTCATTTTATCAGATTCGACGGTTGTTTGAGTAACGATTTTTGCCTCTTTTTCTGCGGCTCTTCCGATAGCAAGAGTTGTAGCAGAGAGTTCGGATGAGACAGAAAGATTTTCACTTGATGCGGAACGGATACTTTGGAATGCTTGGCGTAACATTGCTATGAGAGCATTCAGTTTCCGTCCCATTTGTGCTAGCTCATTATTTCCTTCGAATACGGTATCATGAGTAAAGTCACGCTCATAGGCTACGGTTTCAATAGCCATTTCTAGGCGTGCAATAGATCCTGTAATGGCTTTAATTATGAAAGTAGAGAGGACTATCATGATTGAAAATGTGATGATAATAACGCTAATAATCAGTGTACGACTGGATTGATAGATAGCTGTAGCTTTCTCTTTCTCTTCTTTTGCCACTCGAAGTTGAAGTTCTATAAGGGCAGAAATTTTTTCTCCGATAGGATCAATTTGAGGATAAAGCTCAGCTTTACTGATTTCAATTAATCTAGATGAATCTTTATTTTCACAAGCTTTTAAGAGATCACTGCTTACTTGATCCCCTTCAGACATTTTCTTTTCAGTTTCATGTGCTAATTTTTCTTCTTCAGGTGTTAATGAAGTAGCCATATATGCTTTCCAGTTTTTATCAATAGTGGATTCAGCATCTTTGATATTTTTAGCGCAATCTTCAAAACTAATATTTCCATTTCGAGTTTTATGGGCAGTGTCCACAATGTTTACGGCGTAAGCATCGGCTATTATTTTTAATTGTTCCAATGGGACAACTCGATCATTGTAGACTGTATTAAGTCCATTCTCAACGGCTGCAAGTTTTATAATTCCCATTACGCCAATGATAAGAAGTGATATAAAAGAAATTATAATTAATACAATTAGTTTTGATTTTGTTTTAAAGTTGTTTAAGAGATTCATATTTTAACCTTCTTTATATAGTTAATGAAATTATAGTATATTTTATGCACAAATGTATGTAGCATAAACGACAAAAATGTACTTAAATGTTTTTGAAAGATTTAATTAAAGTCAGATGTGAAGTAAAAGCTTGCCTCTCATCGAAATGAGTGGCGACAAGCTTTAGGTTCTAAAAACAGCGATTTGAGTGGTAAGCTGTTCTGTCATTTGATGGAGATGTTCAGCGGCAGCTGCTATCTCTTCAACACTTCGTGCATTTGAGGTTGATAGTTCGTTGATAT
>Ga0209467_1000393_pt1 | contig 63421 bp, 49 predicted proteins | sample Higcelwee11metaG_FD_187175 | JGI IMG/M metagenome (GOLD analysis project Ga0209467, IMG submission 187175) | Freshwater pond sediment microbial communities from the University of Edinburgh, under environmental carbon perturbations - High... | ecosystem: Environmental > Aquatic > Freshwater >...
AAACTCATAAAAGCGCATCAGCCAATCGGCCTGATACAGGCGATGTTCGCGAAGCAACGGTGGCTTTGTCGTCACCACCGGGAGCCGTTTATCCTCATTCACAGGAATATAGCCCGAATAATACACTCGTTTTAAATGCTGCCCGGAATAAAAACCCGAGGCCAAGCGCAGAATCTGTAAATCCGATTCCCCACTTGCCCCAACGATCATCTGCGTTGTCTGCCCCGCCGGAACAAACTTGGGCGTATACCGGGAGGGCTTTCCCGCGCCATATTCGAGCTTACGTTCGGCGATGTAGTTCATCGGCGTATAAACCGAAGCGTAATTTTTGTCTGGAGCGAGCAATTTCAGAGACGTTTCGGAAGGGACTTCGATGTTGACGCTTAAACGGTCGGCAACTTCCCCCGCTCGCTGTAGCCATTCCGGGCTTGCCCCAGGAATCGCCTTCAAGTGAATATAGCCCCCAAAACGGTATACATGGCGGAGTTTCCAAGCGACGCGCACGAGAAGTTCCATCGTAGAATCCGGATCTCGAATCACCCCCGAACTTAAAAACAACCCTTCAATGTAATTGCGCTCGTAAAACCCCAAAGTCAACTCAACAACCTCATCGACTTCGAAAGTAGCCCGCGGAACATCGTTGGAACGCCGATTTACGCAATAAGCGCAATCATAACGGCAGGCATTGGAGAAAAGAATTTTGAGCAGTGAAATACAGCGACCATCTTCCGTAAACGAATGACAAATGCCCATGGAAGCTCCATTTCCCATACCACCCTGAGGTGTTGCACGGCGGGAACCACTGGAAGAACACGACACGTCGTATTTCGCTGCCGCAGAAAGAATACTTAGTTTTTCAGCGATCGTTTTTTGCATAACTGCCCTTGTGTGCAGTAAATATAAAATATAGTGCACATAAAAGCAAATTAATATTATACAAAGTCCACTGTCACCTTTTCCTGACCCATCTGCTACGCCTGATTCATGCCAAGCAATACAAGAACGTTCTCATGACCCACTGCTACCACGTTGGTTGGTCACATAGGAGATCTTCATCTGGGGATCGTTCCACACCACGCGCAGTAGTTGTAGCCTTCTCGACACCTTTTTTTCTTCACCAATAGGAAATTAAATGCTCCGCTACAAATTCTTGTGTGGTGAAGTCAATTTTCAAAATGACCTTAATTTTACCAAACGCCTGATTGAAAAAAAATCACAGATTTCATTTGAACTTATTTTCCAGCCAATGACCGAGTACCGTGATATCTGAGGGTCGCATACCGGGAATACGACTCGCTTGCCCCACCGTAAGAGGTTTGTGGGCCGCAAGACGCTGCCTAGATTCAATACTCAATGCCGTAATTGCCATGTAATCGATATCCGGAGAAAGCCGCAGTTTTTCCATTTTCTTTTCATGCTCGATTTCGCGCTCCTGACGATCAAAGAAACCCGCATAGGTTTCCTCGGCCAAAATGAACCATTGGTCGCGACGCAAAAGCATTTCGCCGGGAAGTGCGGTTTTGAAGAGTATGTTAGGGTCGATGCCCGGACGACGAAGAATTTGCAACCAACGGGTGCGTTCGGAAACGGGCGATTGACCGCTTCCGGCGAGTACGGCATTGATTTGTTCCGGAGTGCCGGATTCAGCGGCAAGCGCACCGCGTACACGGGCGATTTGCGTTTCACGGGTTTGCCAGAGATTCCAATCCTCATCATCAATCATGCCAATAGCGCGCGCTTTGGCTTTAAGACGCGTATCCGCATTGTCCGAACGCAAAAAAAGACGATACTCAGCGCGGCTGGTGAACATGCGGTACGGTTCATCAAGCAAGAAATTCACCAAGTCATCGACCATGACGCCGATATAACTTTCCGAGCGCCCCAAAATGAACGGAGGTTCCCCCTTGACTTTTAAGGCGGCGTTGATCCCCGCCATCAGGCCCTGACCCGCCGCTTCTTCGTAGCCACTGGTGCCACAGACCTGGCCCGCAAAGTAAAGCCCCGGAACGTCCCTGCATTCAAAGGTCGGGAAAAGCTGCGTGGCATCGACAGCATCGTATTCCACCGCATAACCGATTTGCAAAATGCGGGCATGTTCCAAGCCCTGAATGGTGTGGAGCGCCGCTAACTGAATCTCCGCAGGGAGACTCGAACTGAAGCCATTCACATACACGCGGCCGATATCTCGAGTTTCGGGTTCCAAAAAGAGCTGATGGCCATCCTTGTCACCAAAGCGGTTTATTTTGTCCTCAATACTCGGGCAATAACGGGGGCCACGACCTTTGATTTTTCCAGAAAACATGGGACTGTCCTTGAAACCCGAACGCAAAATGTCATGGGTTTTCAAGTTCGTACGCGTAATCCAGCAGACGCCCTCATTGTGGAGTGGATTTTGATGCCTGTCGCTGAAAGGCCACGGAATGTCATCGCCGTGTTGTATGGTGCATTGATCAAAATCAAGGGTCGATGGATCCAGACGGGAAGGCGTCCCTGTTTTGAGACGACGCAAACGTACACCCGCTTGCGCAAGACATTCAGAAAGTTTATCGGCACTCGATTCCCCCACACGCCCGCCAAAACTGGTATTATGCCCGGTAAACATTTTGGAAGCAAGAAAAGTACCGCTCGTAATAACTATAGATTTGGTGAGGTAACGATCGCCGTTCAAAAGTGTGAGTTCCAAACGGTTATCCGGCAAGCGCGCAAACGCAGCGAGTTCCCCCTGAATTAAGGAAAGTCCAAACAACGAAGCAAGCGTATCCCCCGCTATTTCGCTGTAGTAATTCATATCACATTGGGCGCGCGGCCCCCACACAGCAGGACCTTTGCTCATGTTGAGCATCCGGAACTGAATTCCCGCCTTATCGGTGAGGAGCCCCATGAGTCCTCCCAAGGCATCGATGTCACGCACAATTTGACCTTTACTCACACCACCCACAGCGGGGTTGCAGGACATACGACCAATGGCTTTGAGATCCATGGTAATCATGGCGGTTTTGACACCCATTTTCCAGGCCGCATGACACGCTTCAATACCCGCATGTCCGCCACCGATGACGACTACATCAAATTCAGAAATAATAGCACTCATTGACACAGCTTCTTTTAATTCATGACAATTTATCGTTTTCTTGATCAGGCGTCACGAGGGTCACGACGCTTTGCGGGAACGGAATACTAATGCCTGCGGCATCCATCGATTCCTTTACCTTTTTAATGATATCCCAGCGCGTTTGGTGATAGCCCTCTACTGAAGTCCAAGCCCACAAATGAACATTCACAGCACTTTCCGCCAGTTCCTCTGTAAAGACTTGTGGTGCGGGTGATTGAAGAATGCGAGGTTCCTCATTTGCCACTTTCATCAATACACCGAGAGCCTTTTCGATCGAATCTTCGTAGGCGATACCCACAACAATATCCATGCGGCGATTTCCGTTCCGCGTGTAATTGCTGATGGGAGAACCCCAAAGTGAACCATTCGGGGCCGAGATGTAGACCCCATCCTGAGCCACAAGAACCGTGGTGAAAAGGCCTATTTTTTGTACATAACCTTTTATTTCTCCACATTCAATATAGTCGTTAGCCTTAAAAGGGTGCAAAAAGAGAAGGATGATACCCGCAGCAATATTGCTGAGCGTGTCTTTGAGAGCAAAACCGATCGCTAAACCGGCGGCCCCAAGAAGAGCGACAATGCTTGCGGTATTAATGCCGAAAATATCAAGAATCACAAGCACACCCACGATGTAAACCAGGTAAGAAACAATGGAATTCAGTAAAGGGGCCACTGCCGGATCTAACCCGCGTTTTTTTGCCCGATTCATCATGCGGCGAAGAATGCCTGCGATAATGCGGCAAACGAGGAGAACCACAAGCGCGCCAAGAAACTTTTTCCCCAAGAGCGTAAAGCTCATGACGTTAAAATCAAAGAATCGCAAGAGTTGTTGAATCATGCCTCTAATTTAGAAAATCCTACCTGGAGCAAACAAAAAAGCCCGACACACGCCGAGCTTTCTTGTAAAAAGAGAATTTTTAATTTTAGAAGACGAGGTTTACACCCATCTGAAGTCCAATGGGAGTGAAGGACCAATATTCGTCACCTACATAAAGGTTGCTGTACATGTCAGAAATACCCACAACGAAGCGGAAGTCGAAAATTACATGGGGGTTCGCCACGATACCCATACCTGCGACCAAAGCCCAATCAATGGGTTCGCGAGCCGAGGATTCCAACAAATCTTCACTTTTCACCGTCTCGCCTTTGTTGTAAATCTTCAAATGATCGTAAACACTCACCGCCATCTGAGGGCCAAACAAGAATTGAAAGCGAGAATTCATCGGAGCAAACTTCAAGAGAAGAGGAATCTCAATGGTGTATTGCTGAATGCGATTTTTCGCCGATTCTCCATCAATTTCATAAACGCGATTCAAGAGACGGTAATTCAAAAGGGCTTCAATTTCAAAGCTTGCGGTGTAGTCATTCAAAGGGAACGAAACAACCAAACCACCATTCCAGCTCAAACCACTCATATCATTGCCATCTTCATCTGAAATGAATTGGATACTACCGACGCCCGCATGAACACCGTACATTACGGTCTGTTTAGGACCATTGCGTACGGAATCGACATTGGCAGTCTCTGCCTTGGTCACTGCATAGGAATTAGACTGCATAGTTGCTACCGTGAGCATAGGCTGCGGCTCGGTAGAAGCGATGAAAATCGTATCCGGTGCAGTCGCAGTACTTGGCATGGCCACAAAAACGGTATCTGCTTTTGTCGTATCAGGGGCAGCAACAGTAGTTGCCTCAGTTGTAGCAACTGGTACCACAGCCGGAGCAGGGGTAGCGGCATTAGTCTGAGCCATGACACAACCGACAGTTAACATCGAAGCCATTGTTACTTTGCAAACCAAATTCATATATGTTCTCCCAGGTTTGATATCCCTATTGTTCTTGATGCGATAAATCTACTATAATTCCCGAATATTGAAACACAAAGTAATATTTTTTATTCTCATTTTTCGAAATCTCTCAAAAAATCTGTATTTTCAGTAAGAACGGCTCTATTTTAGACAATTAGCAATAATGGAAATAGTACCTCTAGAAATTATACAAGTCCCAACAACGCCGAGCTAGAGCGAAATGACTCGATGAGCCTGTAACTTTTCTTGCCATTGGCAATCAGTATCTTTTGTTTTGTGAATGGTTTGTTACTTTTGATTGCCGAGGAATATGTCATGTTGATTAAAAAGATTTTTTCCTTTTTGCTTTTACCCGCTCTAGCAACGTCACTTGCTTTTGCCGCTACAAACATCGCCTGCGTAGGCAACAGTATCACCGCAGGCTTCGGACTTTCGTATCAGGAAGATTACCCCACCCAATGGCAAAATTTACTGGGCACCACCAACTACAAGATTTCCAATTTTGGTGTGAGCAGTAAAACCATGCTCAAAACGGGTAATGAATCGTATTGGAGCGAGGGGGCCTTTACGAATGCCCGGGGCTCTTCCCCCAATGTCGTGGTCATTGAACTTGGCACGAACGATTCCAAACCATATCACTGGTACGCTTATCCCGATGAATTCCCTGAAGACTATAAGAGCATGATTGACACCTTCGAAATTTTGAGTAGCAAACCGAAAGTCTGGATTTGCCTTGCCCCCTACTCGAACAATGCAGGCTGGAATATACTAGACACATCAATCACTCTTCGCATTAACCCGGATATTCTCCAGGTGGGCTTAGACAAAGGGGTCAACATCATTGACCTTCACTCCACTTTTACCAATACATCTTGGTACGCAAGCGATAGCGTGCACCCGAACGCCGCTGGAGCCGTAGCCCTCGCAGGCATTATAAACGGCTATTTTCAGCGGGATACGTTGAAGGCCACCCAAAGCGGGAACGTATTGAGCGCTCCTCCGGGCTATGCGTTTCAATGGTACTTGGATGGTGATCCCATAGAGGGGGCGACCAACAATACCCTGACTATTTCCACCTTAGGTACGTACAAAGTTTCGGTCAAAGTCGATGCGGATAACAATTCGCGCTTGGTGACTCAGGCACTCACAGTGACCGACATCAATCCCCCCACAGCCATTAAAGAACGCATATTCTCAATGAATATAAATGTCAGCGACGAAAAGCTACACATTACTTTGGCAAAATCCATGACAATCCAAGCGGATATTTTTGACATGCAGGGACGTCTGCTCAAAAGCTTTATGTGGCAAGGGGCTAAAGGGATAAATACATTTATTATTCCCACAGGAAATTTACAGCAAATCCTACGCGTAACGACTGACAAAACATCACAATTCTTATTTGTTCCCGTCCGTAAATAGATTTTATTACGAAGCGCACAAAAACGACTTCACTGATTCCGTATCCTTTAAATCTTTTTTATAGACTTATTTTCTATTTTTTATTATATTACCACTGGTAATTACCGACGGTAATAAAGGAGATTATTTATGATTCGATTTTTATCTATCTGGAACTGGATCGCATTCGGTTTAACATTGCTTTTCTGGAGTGCTGTCGCCATTTCACACGTTGTTTTATTCCCTTGGGAACTTACCACGCCTCTCGAAAAAGGGGCAAGTGCCGTCACCTATGGTTTTCTGTTAGGAGACATGTTCTATTCCCTGCCCCTCCTGTTTCTTGCCGCGCGTGGGCTCGCTTTACGAAAAAGCTGGGGCTGGATGAGCGCTCAAATGGCCAATGCTCTTTGGATTTATTCCATGACCTTAATCCTCATTCGTGATGGTTTTACTCGCTGGTCTCCCGGAGGATTATTATTCATCCCATTCCTGATCGTTGCCATCATCTCCATTCCTTGGCTCTGGAAAAAGCGTTCCTTTTTTGGTGTTAATTAAATACACAATCAAAAAGAAATTCATTTATGAAAATAATTCCTCTCGAAGAAAAATATCGTCAGCCAGTAACCGATCTTTTAAACTACAGCATTCTTAACGAATGGGCCGCATTCCCTGAAAATCCGGTCACTACTGGAATCTTTGATATTCTGCTTGATCTTGCGAAGGGCTATCCCGCTGTTGCACTCTTAGAAGCGGATGGAAGTTTTGTCGGGTTTGGAATGCTTCATGCTTTTCGGCAGGTCTCCGTATTTCGTACCACTGCGGAACTCACCTATTTCCTCTGCCACGACCATCGCCGCAAAGGGTTTGGAACACAAATGCTTCAATTCTTCGAAACAGAAGCGCATCGTATGGGGATCACCACATTCATTGCCAGCATCTGTGACAAAAACGAACCTAGCATTGAATTTCACAAACGCATGGGATTTACGCAACAAGGGCATCTCCCCAATATCGGTATCCGCCGCGGGCAATCTTTCGGAATAGTTTATATGCAAAAAGACATTGGCGAAGCATGCGAAAAGAAATAGATAAAGAGAGCATCATCAAAACAGCCAAACGGCTCATGAAAAAAGAAGGCCCCTCACAGGTAAGTTTCCGCTCGGTCGCCCGTGAACTCGGATGCGCACATACCAATCTTTATAACTATTTTCCCAATGCGGAAACGCTAGTCTACGAAAGCGGTGAAAGTATTCTCCAGGATATGGCACTCGCTTCAAGCGAAGGACTGGGTGCTCTCAAAAACGCCAAAGCCCGCCTAGAACAGTTTTACAGCAATACCCTGAAACTGTATCTCGATCACCCAGGATGGTTTCATCTTATTTGGAGTTCCCCCTCGCGCACAGAAAAATCGTCCGAATCGGAAGCCCGAATCAACAGCTCTATTCAACTTTTTGTAAAAACAGCCCAAGGAAGTCTAAAGCATTGCAAAAATTACGAGGAAGCGCACAACCTGATTCACACAGTGAATGCCTATTTACTCGGCGAACTGTCCATCTACTTCGGCGGAAAAAGTCTATTTCAAAATCGATATGCCTTGGAATCGTATGTGGTAAAGCGCTGCGTGGAACTCACGCTATTGCTGGATCACGAATGAATAAAAAATCGTTTTACTAAACGACCACCCCTAAAAGGGGAGACATGAATAAACCCCCATAGCGGGCTATCTACACATTTCACATTCACTTTTGCCAAAAACTTTCCGTATGCATCAATAAAGACAAGTCGTCTCGAGTCTGGAAGGCAAAAGAAACCAACAGGCATTTCTGCACTGTTGCAACGAATTTTGAAACTGACATTCAAAAGGGATAAATGACCCGTTTTACGGATTTCATTAAAGAATAACAAAAAAAAAGAAAATATTTTTTCACATTCCTTCTTTTTTATTTTAGTTTTCATCCAACCCGGTTTAGCAGAATTCGGGATAAAAAAATTCCAGGAGTGGCTTTATGGATTTCCCCAAAAACAACCAAGAACTTGACAAGCTGTTCCTACAGGGGCGGCAACCTGCGGTTTCTGATTTCAACGGAGATCAGTACTACGTAGACATTCTCACCGGCCTTCCCAGTTTTCGGAAATTGAATCATCGTAAACTATTTTACATGAAAGGAGCAGATTACTTTGGTAATAACCGCGTTCTGGGATTGTTTAATTTTGGCTATTTCCAGGTAGGAGAGGCTCGGGACGAAGCGATGGACGTGCCTGTTGCAGAGCTGAATTACAGCCAGCCCAAAACGTCTTTTATTTTTTACAATATGCGGGATCACATTGTGGAAATCGAAAAAAAATCCGTATACCTAGGGCGTTATTACCTGAAATCAGGCGATGCCCTGATATTCAAAGGGTATTTTTCATTGGAAAACTGCAAAAATAAATAATCAAGGAGGGAAGCATGCGTTTTGCCGTTATATCAGATACACACTTCGGGGATCCAGAATGCACCTTGGCTTACATGGATTCCTCTGGAAACCTCAAGGATGGAAGCAACCTGCCGGCTTTTTTTGATGCCGTTGGCAAAGATAATGATTTTATCATTATTCTGGGTGATATGCTGGATTTTGCAATTAGCGACTACGAACATGTCTATAAAATTGCCAGTCATTTCTTTAAGCTTTTAAAGCAACAGGGTGTGATCAAAGCAAACGGGAGCGTGATCTATAGCCCAGGAAATCATGACTATGATATCTGGCACACGATTGAGTACGAAGCCAATATTATCAATCGGATGAAAAGAGGACAAATACCTCTGCAATTGCGCATGAGTGTTCCTCTCATTCTGGATGACAGAGCCCAAAAATCAGAAGAACTGTACCTTCATGGTGTCCGCAGAAAAAAGGAGGGAGAACACCCTTATGGCGGTATGTTCCTAGATTCTCTGATTTCACCGGAGGATCCGATTAATTTTGTGATTCCCTTTCCCAATATTTATTTCGTGAATGATGAAACCAGCATACTGATGACCCATGGACAGTATTTTGAAAGCTACTGGGCCATTGTCAGTGAAATCTACGGTCTCATCACCCAACGCACAGAAACCTTCTCCATGAAGGATTTCATTGCGGTCAATTTTCCGCTCGGGCAATTGGGGTCATCGGGCGTGGGCCAGGCGGGGCCTTTAACAGAAACGATTCTCGAAATCGAGAAAGATGTGTCCAGCGGAGATTGTACCTTAACAAAACAGTACATTCATCGTTTGACCAATGAATTTTTGAAACGCTTTGACATTCCTTATGTTCCGAAAGTCGTGGAGCGCCTGATTCTAGAGGGTTTGACTAACCAAATTATAAAGGAACTGAAAAAAGTCCGTAATTCAGATTTTCTGAACGATCTCAATACAAATAAAGGAACTCAAAGTCGTGTTACCCGATTCATTAATTCGTCTCTGAAAGAAATCCAAGAAGTACAAAAAGAACTCAACACACAATATCAACCTGTAGATACGCTTCTTTTCGGTCATACCCATCAGCCCATTGTGGATAAAGATAAAGCCTTTTTTGAATATGGTGGTAAAAAGATCCAACTTTGGAACACAGGCGGCTGGCTACGTGTCTCTGGAAGCGATGCAGATCGTTACGGCGGTGAAATTTTTCTGTACGAAACAGGAAAAGGTTTCTCCTCAAAGAAAATATCTGTGGCCCACTCCTAATCAGGATAAAATAATGACACAACTGATACCCGAAATTGAAAAAGATGTTTCTCTACAGAAATATGGTTTTAATACCTGTCCTTTACTACAGGAATTGAAGACCGAACTCCAGAATGCAAAATCAGAAGTCTGCATTGAGCGGGCCGTTCTGATGACAAACTACCTCAAAGCTCACGAAGCTGAACCCGTAGCGATGCAGCGGGCGGGTGCTGTACGGTACTACCTCGCAAACAGGAAAGCGCAGTTTCTGGACCAGAGTCGGCTCGCGGGCAACTCCACCTCAAAAATCCTGGGTGCTCCTGTCTATCCGGAATTTCTAGGCTTAAGTATATGGCCGGAACTGGAGACCATCAGCACCCGAAAGGCAAACCCACAGCAGTTAAGCAAGGCCGATGCAGACACTCTGAATCTTGATGTCTATCCTTACTGGATGGACAAAACCATTCTGGAACAGACCCGCGCTGAAAAAAATCCAGCGCCACTGAAACTGATGGAGATGATGGTATACTTCCTGAACGGCAAAGCCTCCGTCATTTCCCACACCACTCCCTTTTATGGTGATGTCCTCAGCAAAGGCATTAACGGCATTATCCGCGAAGCCGATGCGAAAATTGCCGCACTCAAAGGGAGTAGCGCAAACGATCAGATTCTCTTTTATCAGTCCATGCAGACGGCGCTTCAGGGGATTATTGATTACGCTCAGAATCTCGCAAAAGCGGCAGCAACCGAAAGCGAAAAAACCAAGGATGCAAAGCAGAAACAAAACCTGCTGGAAATCCAGAAAATCTGTGAGAAGGTACCCGCCAATCCTCCCAGCACCTTTCGCGAAGCCGCCAACGCCATTCTTCTCTGTCATATCGGCGTTCTCGCTGAGAATGCCAACATGGCGATCAACCTGGGGCGTCTGGATCAGCTCCTGTATCCGTTTTTCAAGAATGACTTTGACAAAGGAATTCTCACCATTCAGGATGCCTTGGAAATTACTGGCTGTCTGTTACTGAAAATCGGAGATAACACCAATCTTGTCCCGGAAACTTCAGAACAGCTTTTCGGTGGTGCGGGATCCGTTCCCGCAGTGACTCTGGGCGGTGTGGATTCGGAAGGTGCCGATGCCATCAACGATATGACTTATCTCCTGTTGCGGGCCGTGGAACTGCTGGAAATCCGGGACCCCAATGTGAATGCGCGGTACCATCCGCTCAACGGCGAAACTTACAGGAAAAGAGTCAGCGAAGTCATTGTGAATACAAAAGCCATTCCGGCGTTCTACAATGATGAAACCTGCATCGATACGCTAGAGAATCAGGGCGTGAAAACTGAAGACGCCCGCGATTATGCGATCATCGGCTGTGTGGAACTGGGAAGTGCGGGCCGTGAATACTCTTCCTCTTCTTCCATACTCCTCAATCTGACGGCCGCCATGGACCTTGCCTTGTATAATGGACGGCGACCCTACATCACCGGAGACCAGCTCATCAGTTTTCCTTCCGGAGATCCGGCGAAATTCCAGAATTTTGATGAATTCAAGGATGCTTTTTACAAGCAGCTCCAGTGGTTGCTCACTCAGGCGGTTGATCTCAACGAAATATTCGGGCACATGTACCAGAAGTATCTCCCCACACCATTGCTTTCGGGCCTCTTCCACGGACCGATGGAAGCCGGGAAGGATCTGATTTTCGGCGGTGCGAAATACAACTCTTCCGGGGTGACGCATATCGGATTTGCCGATGTCACGGACTCTCTGAATTCCATCCAGTACGTTCTTGAAAACAAAATGGCGACTCTCGGTGAAATTGTACAGGCAGTCCAGAATAATTTTTCCAGTAAAACCGAAAAGGACATTCAGAAGAAGCTGAAAGCGGCACCCAAATACGGCACCGAAGACGCCATGGCGGTTCAGAACTCCAAAGAACTGGTGCAATTCCTGTATGAGGCTTACCAGGCAAGAACCAACTACCGTGGCGGTAAATACCGGTCGGCGTTCTGGACCATGACGAACCATGCGGGACTGGGGAAAATCGGCTGGGCGCTCCCTAGCGGACACGACGCCAACACCGTGTTTTCCAGCGGCATCACGCCCTCTTCCCAGAATACCGAGAGTCTGACAGCAGCGTTTAATGCGGTAGGAAAGCTGGATTCCCGCCACATCCCCGGCGGTTATGCGCTGAATATCAAGTATTCGCCCTTAACGTCCACCACGGATAAGGACAAGTTCGTGACCCAGTTCAGCAACTTGGTAGCGGGATATTTCATGAACAAAGGCATGCAGGTGCAATTCAACATCTATTCCTATGACGACCTGAAAAAAGCCAAGAAAAATCCGGAAAAATATCCCAACCTCCTGGTACGGGTATCGGGCTATTCCGCATACTTCAAGGATCTCAATGAAGCCATGCAGGACGAACTAATCACACGGACCCAGTATGATATTTTCACACAGCAGGCCGTACCCTTAACCTAAGGAGTCACAGAGGTATCTTATGGCAATTTTTAAAACATTTCTTCAGTATCTCCTTCATCCGGGAAAAAGTCTCAGAAAACGGACCCTTTTAAAACAACTGGACGACTGTATTTCCGGGAAAGCCACAGAAAAAATTCTCGAGGTTTTGTTGGAACTAATGTCTATTATGTTTCTCATTGATAAATCCTATCGGAAAAACATCATTGGATTCAACGGAAAATACCGGATTCAGGATCAGACTGGAGCCGTGGATGTCAGTTTTCAATTCGCCTCCAACAAAATGACATGGCAGAAAGCGGCAATACCGAATCCCAATATCGCAGTAAACTTCAAAGATCCGGAATCCATCTGTTCCTTTCTGTTTTCTGCAAACCCGGACATTCTGAATTTTGTTCTGCATAATAAAGTCAGCTATGCCGGCAACCTCAATTATTTATTCAAATTCGCCTTCATGGCAAAGCATTTGCAACTGGAATTTCTCGGCTAATGCCATTGCCCGTTTTTGATGTAGTCCGCGGTTCCTTTCTCGATGGAGAAGGAATCCGGACTGTCATTTTTTTGCAGGGTTGTCCGCTGAAATGCCTCTGGTGTCATAATCCGGAATCCCAAAGCAGCAGCTCCTTGAGAAAAATCCGGTACTACACTACCGATGAATTGCATGAACTGATCCTGCGGGATAAAAGTTACTATCAAGTTTCAAATGGGGGCGTGACATTCAGCGGCGGCGAACCCCTGCTACATATCCAAGCCCTGAAAGACCTTGTCAAAGCCCTCTGGGAAGACGGAGTTTCCGTTGCCTTTGATACTTCCGGGTATTTTGATTGTGAAGCCTTTGAACGAGACTTACTCCCCCACACCCGGGATCTCCTTTACGATCTGAAAATAATGGACGTTTCGGCACACAGGCAAGCAACCGGGCAGAACAACGATGTAATTTTGCAAAACCTGCGCCGACTGGCGGGCACTTCTGTACATATCCGAATCCGGATACCCTTGATCCCGGGAATAACGGCGACTAATGAAAATCTCCGCGCCATCGCACAATTCATGAAATCCCTGGGATTACGAAACTATGATCTGATCCCCTACAACCCTTCCTGTATTGACAAACTGAAAAAAATGGGACTCACGCCAGACAATTCGTTGCCAAAACAACCCATGTCCAGAGCGGAAGAATTGCAATGCAAAGAAATTATGGATCACGAGTTCAGCCTTACGCCCTGTAGATAATTTATCAACAGTAATATCTATAGCAGATGCAGAGCTAGCATCTATTAGTGATAATTTTGTATTCATGAATACATTTTCATTTAAACTCAGAAAATATGTAACAGGTGCATTAATCTTCACTTTATTTTCCAGTGTATCCGCCCAGATCAACGACCTGGTGAAAACACCTCCCATGGGATGGAACAGTTGGAATGTTTTTCATGAAAACATCAACGAAAACCAAATTGAAGCGATTGCGGATGTCATGGTGAGTTCAGGCATGCGCGATGCAGGGTATATCTACCTCAATCTTGACGATAACTGGATGGCTACATCCCGTGATGCGAGCGGCAATTTACGGGCCGATCCAACACGATTTCCCAGTGGCATGAAAGCACTCGGCGATTATATCCACTCCAAGGGACTGAAGTTTGGCGTTTACGGAGACCGGGGAGCTCTCACCTGCCATCATTACAACAACAATATTCAATCCCAAAGCGGCAGTTATGGCAATGAAGTCAGAGATGCCAACACTTTCGCTTCGTGGGGTGTGGATTATCTGAAATATGACAACTGTGGTCCCGTTGCAGGTTCGAATCAGCAGCAGGATTACGAGAGAATGCGGGATGCGCTACTGAATTCCGGTCGCGCTATCGTTTACAGCATTTGTGCCTGGGGATATCAGTCTTGGATGCCAGCCACCGGAAATCTGTGGCGGACTACCGGAGATATCAGCAATAAATGGGAAGAAACTAGCGATGGTTTCTTTCATGGGGTGATTGATATTGTGGATCTCAATGAACCCTACGCTTCTCACGCTTCGCCTGGCGGCTGGAACGATCCCGATATGCTCCAGATCGGGAATGGCGTTTTGACCGATAATGAAGCCCGGTCCCACATGAGTATGTGGGCCCTTATGGCAGCTCCCCTCATCGCCGGAAACGATATCCGAACTATGAGTACCACGACCAAAGAAATTCTTCTCAATCCAGAAGTGATTGCGGTCAACCAGGATTCTGCAGGAATTCAGGGAACCCGCGTGAGTGCCACTAACAATCTCGAAATCTGGGTCAAACCATTAGGTTCAAAAACAAGCTCCACTAAAGCCGTAGCCCTGCTGAACAGATCCAGCAGCGCCGCAAATATTACCGTTCGTTTTTCCGATGTGGGATTGAGCGGACAAGTGCTCGTACGGGATCTTTGGGCTCATGAGGACAAAGGCGCATTTTTAGACACCTTCAGCATGTCCGTCCCCTCCCATGGCACGGGACTTCTCAAATTGAGCATTCCTACTGTTCCTCAGGCGCCCTACAAAAGTGTTATTGAAATTCCCGGTACTGTGGAAGCAGAAGATTATGATGTCGGAGGACTGGGGGTTTCTTATTATGACTCCGATGGTACTAATTCCGGTAGTGTATACAGAACCGATGGAGTGGACATTACTGGCGATGCTGTAGATGGCTACAAAGTGGGCTGGACCGTTGCTGGAGAATGGCTCGAATATTCGGTATCGGTAAAAAAAGAAGCAACTTATACATGGACAGCGAGAGTTTCCATGGGTGGAGACAGTGCAGCAATCAGCATGACACTGGATAGTGTCGATATTTCGGGTGTTGTTCGCGTCCCCGGCACGGGAAGCTGGGACGATTACGTAGAAATATCGGGAACAACGAAAGTACCCTTAAAAAGCGGAGAACATGTGTTGCGCCTGAATATTGAAGAATCGTATGTCAATATTGACTGGATTGCATTTAAAGAACCGATTGTGAATATCGCCTCCCCAAAAGCATCTCCCTACCAAAATAATAAATACCAAGTCTATGATTTACAAGGGCGTGCTCTTGGGCAAGTGGAAGGCCAGAACAGTCGGCAAATTAAATCCAGTATTCAGAATCTTGTCCAGAAACAGGGAATTTACGTTATCAGAAGGACTTCGGGGTCAAGAGCCGCAGCACAGATTGTGAACATCGGAACGGGTGCCGATACTGAAAAATGATCTGTCGTTAATAGTCATGATACTATGATTTCCATGGGCAGAGGGGTCGACTTCTCTGCCCCCCGATGCCTATATCCCAAGGCATCACGAGTTCGATAGGCTACGCGTTATTCACAGTAAAAATAACAATAGCCCCTGTAACTGATCGAACGCTGAAAACCACTATAGCTTCTGGATTGATAATCAGTTGAAGATCCGTATGTAGTATAAATTGTACAGGAAGATTTATATTCACCGCCCGTAATCACTAAAGTACCAGTAACACACGCGGCATCATATTCGAGGTTCAAAGAAACTCGCTCGGAACGCTTCACTTGCTGTTCTGTGGTAGTAAGATGAACGGTATTCGTATCTGCAACCATAGCACTGGAAGAAGAATTTATTGTCCCACTAGACAGATTCATATTTGAAGAATCGTCATTAGAATCAGAAAGACAAGCCTGTAATCCACCGAGTGACAAGCAAATTGCAAACATACCCAGCGTTTTATTGATTGACATATCACTTCCACACAGAGTCTTTGACCGCCGGGTCATAGCCGGTAATGTAGGATGTGATTTCCGTTTCCTGCGGAGCAACCTGCACGGTGGCGGAACTGATCCAGTGATCCATCCAGTGGATTTTATATTCCGCCTTTGGCCAGAGAGGTTCGAGGCGTATGGATTTCATACGCTGCGAGGCGATATATTCCACATATTCCTGGAGAATGGGTGCGTTGAGGCCGATGAGAGAACCTTCTTTGAAGAGAAACTCCGCCCAGGCTTTTTCCTGATCCACAGCTTCCAGATACATATCGATGGCATCCTGTTTGCAGTCTCTCGATACCTCTGCCCATTCGGGGCCTTCCTTACCGCGAGTGATGAGATTGATCATGGTTTGCGTAATGCCCAGATGTACGTTTTCATCGCGGCAGATGAGTTTGAGGATGTTGGCGGAGCCTCCCATTTTCTTGAGGGATTCGTTGATACCAAAACTGCACGCGAAACTCACATAAAAGCGAACACCTTCCAGAATATTGACAGCGACCAGCGCGCGAAAAAGCTTCTTTTTGCCTTCGTAAGGATCTGTGGGGAGCCCGGCTTCGAATTTGGATTGATCCATGATGAAATCATCGTAGGCAGCGACTACCGAGCGGGCGCGCTTGCGTATTTCTTCATGTTCCACGATGTCATTAAATACTACGGAAGGATCGGGAAAAATATTTTTGATCATCCACTGATAGGATTTGGAGTGGTTGACTTCTTGGAAAGCCCACTGGGCGCAGCACGCTTCGATTTCAGGAAGCGTGGAAGCGGACATAAAGGCATGTACGGGACCGCGTCCCTGCACGGAATCCAAAAGAATCTGATAGCGCAGATTGTAGAGGAAAAGGTGTTTTGCACCTTCGGGGAGCGTCGGAAATTCGGAACGGTCGAGTTCAAGATCGATCTCCTGAGGTCGCCAGAAAAAGCCCATCATCTTATCGTAAAAATGATTGAACTGCGGGTATTTGACAGTATCATCGCGCAGAATGTTGGGTTCTTCGCCGAAGAACATAGGTTGTGTACGGAAGTCAATGTTTTTGAGGTTATAAAGAGTTTTGGTCATAAATATTCCTTAAATGGCGCAGGCGCCGCTTTCACACGCGTGGTCGTGAGCGTGGGTGGCATCCATAACAATTTCTTCTTCACCGGAGAGATCCAGCGTGTTCTGGTAATAGAGTTGTTTGTGACCGTATTTGAAGGCGGTCTTTGCATCAGCGATTGTATCACCCAAGGAGATGAGACCGTTCGGGTAACGTCGGGGATCACTGTACAAATTAATGGACATGCCCTGATCTGCAAATTTCTGCCACACCGCAGCCACTTTCAGGTAACCTTCGTTGGTGTAGTCCTTGTCCCAGCAGAGTTGATAGTCTCTCGCGTGGGAAGTAATGTATTTGGCAACCGCTTTGATGGGACCCTTTTTGCTGTTTTTCGTGATAACGAGAGAACGCAGAGGTTCGATGCCGTTGGAAGTCCCAGACACCACAGCGGAAGATTCCGCAGGCATGAACGCCATCAGAGTAGAATTGCGCAGACCGTATTTGAGAATATCGCTCCGCAGCGTTTCCCATTCCGGGGATGGTTCCGTTTTCACAATTTCATCCACAGTTCTCATGTATGTGTCCACGGGAAGAATCCCCTTAGCATATTTAGTGTCGCCAAATTTTTTGCACGGGCCTTTTGTTTTGGCAAGTTCCAGAGAAGCCTGGGTGAGACCCAGCGCGAATTCTTCAGCATAAGTGTGCACCACATAAGGAGCCGCCGCATCGCTGTAGCGGACTTTTTCTCTTGCGAGCAAATCCGCGAGACCAATAATGCCAACACCCAGAGCCCGGCGATCCCTGGAGAACCGACCGGCAGCGGGCACGGGATAGTTCATGTGGTCGATGAGTTCGTCTAAAAAGCGCACGGCAAGATCCGTGACCTCCCGGAGTTCTTCGTATTTGCATTCGGCAATGTTCACTGCAGAAAGAATACAGGTAAAAATTTCCCCTTTTTCCCCATTTACAAAATCGATCGGATCCGCAGGGAGATTGATTTCCTGACAGAGATTGGAAAAACGCACCGGGAGAGTGAATGCGGAATGCCTGTTCGCATTATCCATATCCATAAGGTAAATACGACCCGTAGCGAGGCGCTCTGCAAAAATTTGTTTGCAAAGTTCCCGGGCATTGATTCGTTTGCGGATCTTTTCGGGTTTGAGACATTCCTCCCGGTACTTTTCCTCAAAAGCTTCGGTGCCCCACGCACTGTAAAGCGCCTCCGACTCGTGCGGATCAAAAAGACAGATATCCTCACCGGTCCGGCAGCGATCCCAGAAACCACTCCAGAGCTGAATGCTGTAATCAAGGGTGCGGATGCGATTATCCTCGGTGCCCTTGTTGTTCTTGAGCACGATCACATCCTCAATTTCCGGATGCCAGACAGGCACATGGCAGGTGGCCGAACCGCCGCGGATACCATTCTGCGTACAGGACTTCACCGTTGCCGCCACTATTTTCATAAAGGGGAGAAGCCCTGTGTGAACAACTTCGCCCCCGCGCACTTTCGATCCTTTGCTGCGGATACGCCCGAAATTCACCCCCATCCCTGCGCGCTGAGCGGTAAGGCGTCCCAATGCATGGTTCGAAGCAAAAATGGAATCCAGATTATCCCCGATATCCACCCCCACACAGGAAGCATACTGGCGAATCGGGGTCCGTACCCCGGCAATCACTGGTGTCGGGAGCGAAAGTTTGAAAAGAGAAATAGCGTTGTAAAACCGATGAATCGTCGGAAGACGAACGGCCTTGTCATAGTTCCGAAAAGCGGTCATTGCGATAAACATATAGGCAAACTGGGGTGTTTCATAAATACGACCCGTAACGCGGTCCTGTACCAGATACTTATCAATCACCTGTCGAAGTCCCGCATAGGGAATCTGATAATCGCGGTCGTGAACGAGCCACAGATTCAGTGTCTCGATTTCTTCTGAAGTATAATCGTTGCGGATACCGGCATCATAAACCTTGCAGCAAATTCCCTCGTCCATTACCTGCCGGAGCGGTGGCAAATCAAGCCCTTTCCCGAACACTTCTTTCCGAAGCGCCATATTCAGAAGTTTGGAAGCCACATACTGGTAATTGGGAAATTCCTCACTGATCAGATCCGATGTCGCACGAATCAGAATATCGTGAATATCTTTTGTCGAAACGCCGTCCACAAGCTGCAACTTAGCCTGTATCTCAATGTCGGATACAGAAACACCCCGTAGATCTGCACACGCCCAGAACAATACTTTATGAATTTTTTCAAGATCCAGCGGGACCCAGTTCCCACTGCGTTTCACCACATGAATAGTCTGTTTTTCTGCCATTTTTCACTCATTTCATTAAATAGTATCATTCAAATATAATACAATATGTTGTACTATTATTGATTTTATACACAATATATGGTTTTAATTCAAAAATTCTTTGTTCTTCGTCACACATCGTCACCAGCCACGCTTTCCCGAGATTAGACTCAGGAAGGACTTAGCACCGCAGCTCGTACTTCATTTCACTTTAGGGCACCTCTAAAAATTCTTTTTCTATGACCAGAAGCCGGTTCCCATTGGGGAACATCAGGCTTCGCCGAGCTGACCATTGGTCGGCCCCGCAGGGGTGAGGATGGAACAACGTGACACCGCAACAAATCGGCTGTGACACATCGCAATAGTGGACTAAAGTCCTGTTGCTCGCCTCAGCAGTGGCAAAGCAAGCTTTGCCGTTGTATTCGGCTTTTGCAACAGTCGTCACTCAAATTGGCGAAGAGCGTTCAAGCCGAGCATCGCGATAGCGAACTCGTTCGCTATCATGATCGAGGCGCCGAAGCGGATGCCGAAGGCATCAATAACGTCATTATGGACGCTTTTTGCTCCTGCTCCCGCAGGGATCATTCTCACTAAGGAGTAAACTCCTTAGTGAGAATGTTTCTTGCTCGGTTTGACGCTAAAGCGTCATTGGCTGCACTCAGTCATATTGACAAGTAAACTTGTCAATATGACATTCGTTTTGCACAATACTCGCTCAATTTCATGGTCGCAAACCAATTTTTAGAGGCGCCCTTTAAATAGTACCTTTTCAGCAGCACCCTTAAGCTGGTTGCTACACAGCTCAACTTATGACGGCAAACACTTACACTTTCCCTTGCCGGGATCAAAACGGGCGTGTATATGGTAAAGGTTTCGCAGAGCGGGGACAACGTCACATATAAAGAATGGGGCGTTAGTTTTTCATCTCATTTTTTTTCCGCCGTATTTTGAAACCTGGTTTTGAAATCTCTGGGAGAACACTTCAAAACCTTGCGAAAAGCACGGCTGAAATAATTGTTATCCGAAAATCCTACCGCATAGCCAATCTCAGCGATACTCTTGTCCGATTCCTGTAACAGAAGCTGCGCCTTCTGAATCCGGAGGCGCAACAAATACTCCCGGCTGGAAAAACCCGTCAGCTTTTTAAAACTGCGGCAGAAATGACTTTCGCTCTGACAGGCGATCGTAGCGAGTTTGTTCAAAGGCATTTCCACAGCCATATTCTTTTCCATGTATTCCAGCACCGTTCCCATACACCGCCAACGCTGCTGCTGTTTTCTGGACGCTTCCGGACTGAGTTCCTGATCCACATAATGGCGCATCAAATAAGCGATGAGAGCGAGTGCATGAGAACGGATAGCGACTTCCCAGCCCACCTCGCGGGTTTCATACTCCTCAAAAATGCAATACATCGTTTGACGCAAAACAATATCTTCATGAATACGATTCACAAAGATATAATGTGTATCGACTACCGGTTGCAAAAAGCGTCCCTGCAAAAAACGGGGGCTTATTTTCAGAATGAGAAAATCAAGTCCTGAATTCTGATTCCTCGCAGAATCAATTTTGTCCATATAATGCACTTCCCCGGAATTCACCAGGGCAATGTCTCCAGCACGCATCAACAACGTTCCCTGATGACAATGCATAATAGTCTCACCCTTTTCAAAGAGAATAAACTGAAGATGATCATGCCAGTGCTTTTCAAAGACAGGCCCGGAACAAATACTCTCGCGATGGACAATATGAATGCCTAAATCCGGATTCGGCAGCACATCGTATTTAAGCAACTTGGGTTCATTTCTTTTCATAGACAGAAAAATAGTGAATTTTCAGATCATGATAATCTAGTGCTATAACTTCGCAAAAGTATCCCTGTTCTCCATACGGTATTCAGCTATTTTTGGGACATGGAAAACACAAAGAAAAGCTCACCGGGCCAGATTTTCGCTCTCGCCTTCTCCCACCTTGTCAATGACTGGTATGGGAATCTCCTCGCCACAGTACTCCCCCTCCTTGTGCTCGCAGGACTCTCCGTTTCCAAAAGTGCTCTCCTCATCTCTGTATTCACCATGACAAGCTCCGTCATGCAGCCTATTTTCGGATACCTCGTGGACCGCTACCATCAGCGGTGGCTTGTCTACACAGGAACTGTCTGGATGGCCGTACTACTTTCCTTAGTGGGCATCGTTCAGAATCACTATGGGCTCCTGGTTTTCATTGCGTGCCTCTCGGGCCTCGGCACAGCGGCGTTTCACCCGCAGGCGTCCTTCATGGTCGGAAAACTGGGCGGCTCCCGCAAAGCCTTCTGGATGGGCCTATTCATTTCCATGGGGAATGTGGGCATGGCCCTCGCCCCGCTTCTCATGATTCCCTACTTCAATCATTTTGGCTTGGAAAAAAGTCCATTTCTCGCCATACCAGGCCTCATCGCCGCCCTTTTTGTCCTGTACACCATTCCCCGTAATGCCGAAGCCAAAAAATTAGGTCCTCAGGTCTCTCTGCGCGACCTCCGCACCTCTCTCGTTCCGCTCCTCAAAATTCTATCCGTAGTTTCGCTCCGCTCCTGGGCTTATTTCAGCCTGATCGCCTTCCTTCCGCTGTTCTACAAATCCAGAGGGATTGAACTGACCTCCTCCAGCCGCCTCATTTTTCTCATGCTCTTCGCAGGAGCCCTCGGCGGACTCATCGGCGGTTATGTATGGGATAAAATTCGCGGAAAAACAAAAATCAACTGGCTCCTGGCATTAAGTCTCATTGGCTCCACCCCCTTATTCTTCATTTATCTGCACATTCCCTCCAGCACCACATCCTTAATCGTCTTAGGTTTCGCAGGAGCTCTGCTGCTTGCTTCGTTCAGCATCACGGTCATCATGGCCCAGGAAGCCGCTGGAAAAAGTGCAGCTCTCGCCTCTGGACTCATGCTCGGCCTCGGTGTGGGCATCGGTGGACTCGGAGTCAGCCTCACAGGAATCGGCGTGGAACACCTGGGCGTATCCCCCACCTTAAAAATTCTCGTATGCCTGCCGCTCATCGCAGGAATTCTCGCCATCACACTTCGAAACCCGCAGCCAGTAGCCCCCGGAAAATAATTTGTTACGTCATTGCTGAATTATCGGATCTCTTCCATTTCCACACTCAAGGCACCAATGGAAAGAAATAACTCCCGCAATGACAACAGCAAAGAGATAAACAGCAGAATCAAACTGATGGCAAAAATAATCTCTGCCGGAATAATCAGCTGAACAAATATCAGAAACATGCTGACCACACAGAAAAGAAAACTCCCGACACCAAAAATTTGTGTGTACTTGATGATTTTTAATCGGGTATCAAAATTCCGGATCTGTTTTAAAATACTGGCATCTTTCTTTTCTTTGTATAACGCAATATACTGGCGAATCAGGGCCGCCAATGCCAGGAATCGATTGGTATAAGCAAGCATCAGCAAAGTAATGGCCGAAAAAAGAAGCGCCGGAGTTGTAATTTCTATTTCCATAGAGACATTCCTGTTTATCTAAAATTTTGTTAACTGCATCTAATCAAGTATGCTAATCAGCAAAGCGATATTCAACACCGCTACAATGCCACCCAAAGTATAAAGCACAACCTTAGAAAAGCTCGAATTTTTATACTTCCCCATCACCTTTTCCGAAGACGTCAAATACACCTGTAAAAAAATCGTAACCGGCAACTGAATACTCAAACACATCTGGGAATAAATCAACCCTTTGAACGGATTGGAAATCAGAAAAAGAATCGCTAAAGCAAGAATCAACGACAAACTAACTCCCAGACGGGAATGATTATCCTTAATATCATAAGGTTCCTTAAACATCCCTGCAAAAATACTCCCCGCCGCCATGCCCGAAGTAATCGTAGAAGAAAAGCCCGCAAAAAAGAGAGCCACCGCAAAAACCACCGCCGCATGATTTCCAAGAAGAGGAGAGAGTAGCGATTTCGCCTGCTCCAACTCCGTAACCTGCGTCCCTGCCGCATAAAACGTCGCCGCCGCCAAAAGAATCATCGCGCTGTTAATCGCCCAACCAATCAACATCGAAATCAGCGTATCCAAATATTCATATTTCAATTGCTTATGAATAACCTTTTCCTCTTTAAGATTCCATTGACGGCTCTGGATAATTTCGGAATGCAAAAAAAGATTATGAGGCATCACCACCGCGCCTAGCACACTCATAATCACAATCATGGAATTCGGAGGAAATGAAGGCACCACCCACCCTTGCACCGCCGCATTCCAATCAATATGAACCAAAGAAATTTCGTACAAAAACGACAAACCGATAATTGACACAAAAGCGATAATCCATTTTTCAATCATCTTATAAGAATTTGTGAACAACATAATCATGACAAAAATTGTCACTAGCACCGCCCCCGCGCGGACAGGAATTTGGAACAACATATTCAAGGCGATCGCGCCCCCGAGAATTTCCGCGAGCGAAGTCGACACAGAAGCTAGCATCGCCGAAGAAAGCAAAAATCGGGCATAGCGCGGCTTCACGTAAATCGCCGTCGCTTCCGAAAGACACAACCCCGTCACAATTCCCAAATGAGCCACATTGTGCTGCAACAAAATCAGCATCAGCGTCGAAAGGGAAACAATCCATAAAAGGGAATAACCGAAACCTGCGCCCGCCGCCAAGTTCGAAGCCCAATTTCCAGGATCAATAAACCCCACCGTCACCAGCAAACCAGGGCCCACAAACTTGAAAAAATCAAGACTTCCCAACCGTGCCTGATGATTTTTGCTGTCAATATTCTTTAAAAATTTGAACATACGTTCTTAATAGTAACAAAATGGCGTGCCCGGCCCCAAACTCATTACCCTCTTCAGAGCCGGTCGGGTGCTACTCGCCCCTCTGGGGCTCCCCGGGCTTCGTATCCGAATCCCCTCACATTCGTGTGACGCCCCCTCACGCAATTGCGTCCGGTACAACCATCACTCCCTAGAGCCCTCGACATCAAAGATCAAAGAAGTAACCCGCCTTGAGCGACACTTCTGCGGAAAACCGCTGCGGACTAAATACAGCACCGTCCGCATGGATTTTTTTATTGTTCAAAATCATGTGTATAGCACCCCAAGGTTCCAAGTAAAAGTTGCCCTTCATGGGAAAAATGTATCCGCCGCCAAGAGTAAGCACATGGTTATTCCAATGAGAGACACGACCGGAAGCTTTATTTTCTATAGCGTTGCTCCAGAACTCATAACCCGTACCGATCCATGCGCCAGAAAAATGATTGCCAAAGACGTAATCCGCGATAAGCGCCCCCACCGTCATCGAATGATTTTTGAAATCATCATCGCCCACAAGTGCATCATTGTAATGCAAATGGGCCCCCACCAAACGTGCACGGAAATGTTCGTAACCAAACCATGTCTGAAGAGCCCCACCCGCTTCCCCTTCCGTAAGGCTCATCACCGTCGGAAGAAAATCCACAGTAAAGCCTAGCGCTTTTGCCCTCGGCGCCGCTGAATCCTCAGCAGAGGCGGCCGCCGCCATACCGAAAAAGAGCCAAATGATCATTATCCATTTTTTTTGCATCTTGTTACCCCTTACTTAAACCCCTTTAGCTTATGAAATTGTCACCAGAAAGTTCTCATTCCGGAGTCGACAAAACAGGCTGTTCCACGCCTCTTACTGAACTTTCCACAATCAACCGATGAAACGGCTTGACTGGCAAAAAGTAAAACCGACCCCAAATGTTATTGAAACGCACAATCGTCGTGACATGAACAAAACTGGCGTCAAAAATTCCGGTAACCAGCACCGAAGTGCGAAAAACCAAGTGGCGGTCTTCCTCTCCCATCACAATCTCATGATAATCGCGAAGCCCTGAAATCCTATGTAGTAAAACGCTGCTAGTTCGGATATGTTACCCAAATTCACTTCGTTCGTCTAATCACTCCGCATTCTTGAGACAACGAACGTTAAACCCATAGAACTTATCAAAAGAGATGTTAGCACGACCATCCTGATAAAAATCATCACTGTAGTCGATCATATACCAACTGCTGGCATCATTGTCACTCACCTCCGAAGCGCTCCAGAAGTATGCACGATTACCGTTCTCATAAAAAATTTCGCGCATACGAACACCTGTCGGAAAAGCCGAAAAACCGAATGAATCCGAGCCTACCTTTGCGCCATTAGAATATAGCCACAACGTAGTACTTTTGAGACTTACACCAACGCCCTCGCTACCATTGTTGGCATCCACATAATCATAAAGCGTCTGCCATTCGTTATCATTCGGCAGGTGCCACCCTTCGGGGCAAATTCCCTGATGATTCACATTGGAACCACCCCAAGTGGTGGCAATGTAAGAAGAATCTATGTCCATGGCACTTGTCCACTGGTAGAAACGACCATATTTCGTACAACTATCTGCACTGTTATTATAGCACCAGCTACTATCCACCGCGTAATTCAGGTTCTCCGCCATCCATGTCTGCGTACCCATCTCCACCATTTTGTAAGTCTGCCCATCGCGACTGTCTGTCAGGGTATTATCACTGCCAGCGGAATTGACATAAGAAGACGAACTGAGATTCCCCGATGACGAGGAAGCCCCATTGACCAAGCTTTCCTCCTGGAGACAACGGACGCTCAACCCGACGTCCTTACTATTATAACTCGCGTAGAGAAAGTCTTCATTGCTGTCGTCCTTGCTCCGAGTGCCAGCGCGGCTACCATCAGTCTCCGTAGCACTCCAGAAGTACACACCGAGACTAGCATAGTTGAAGAAGTCAACGTTACTGCGCGATCCTCCGGGAAGTGCTGAAAAACCGAAAAGATCACTACCGTTACCTCCATAAGCCCACCCACTTCCTGACGCAAGGCTAAAGCCAACGCCCTCACTGCCGTTGTTAGCATCCACATAATCATAAAGCGTCTGCCATTCGTTATCATTCGGCAAGTGCCACCCTTCAGGACAAATCCCCTGATGATTCACATTAGAACCACCCCAAACTTTGTAGTTGTAAGCAGGGTCTATGCCCATCGCACTTGCCCACTGGTAAAGACGACCATACTTCACACAACTATCAGCACTGTTATTATAACACCAGCTACTGTCTACCGCGAAGTTCAGGTTCTCCGCCATCCACGTCTGGGAACCAATCACTACGGTTTTGTAAGTATGGCCTTCATAAGTAATGGAACCATACTCAACGGAAGAGGAACTATTTACCAAGCCTACCGAGGACGAAGAACTTAACGTAATGATAACCGATGAGGAAGATCCCCCATCTTCTGTAGAAGGCGAAGAACTATCCCCACCACAAGCTCCCAAAATCAGGGCGACCATGAAATATCCAAATATTTTTATTGCTGGATTTACAACCATTGTATAATCTCTCCTGATTTGACAATTCCTGTTAAGATCCCATAAATCGCGTGTAGTATAAAAATTTAGCATATTTAAGGATTTTTTGATTATGGGGTTATGCTCAATTTGAAAGCGTTGTGATCTGCCATGTCAGGGACATGCCCATCTTAAAATGGTTTACACGATTGTAAATTTCAGTTTACAATATGCTTTCACCTGTATACAAAAAACAATTTATGCAAGCGACAGTGTATGCTGTTTTATATATTTTGCTTACATCTATCAAAGGAACCGTATGAAGCCCATTTCACTGGCCGCAAGTGCCATTCTTGTTTTTTCTCTTACCGCCTGTAACGAAGCCGCCGCCAAAGGGGGTAGCAATACTGGATTAGAAGCAAAAGTGGATAGTTTGTCCACCGTCGTCAAAACCATGAACGATGAGTTCGAAATTCTGAAATACGGTCTTGACAAACGAGGGATATCCCTTGAGCAGATTAAAGCCGAAATGGAACAGGACAACAAAGTTTGGGAAATTCCAGATGGCAACAGTCCTGTCTTTGGAAACACAAAAAATCCGAAGCTTACCATTGTCGAATTTTCTGATTTCCAGTGCCCTTATTGTAGTCGCATTGCTCCCGCCATCCATGACCTGATGCTAAAATACCCGAACGACATCAAATTTGTATTCAAGCACTTTCCCCTCAGTTTCCACACCAGCTCCCCTGCTGCCTCAGCAGCGAGTATGGCCGCCCAAAACCAGGGAAAATTCTGGGAATACCGCTATGCATTGGCTCCTCATTTCAAAGACCTCTCTCCTGCTGTCTTCGAACAAGTCGCTAAAGAAGTCGGCCTAGATATGGCTAAATTCAAGAAAGATATGGTACTGGATGCCGCGAAGCAAGCACGCATTGATGCAGATTTCCAGCTGGGAGTCAAGGTCGGTGTGCAAGGGACTCCAAACTTCTTCGTTAACGGGAAACGCCAAGATCGCTTTAGCCCACAATTGATCGAAGAAATGCTCAAAGGCAAATAAAACCATTTTACGTTTCTAATAATTAACTCACCTGCAGTTCTTCTGCATAACCAAAGGAAACTTCGACTATGATCAAGCAAATCCTAAAGGTATCGTCTCTATTCCTTCTCGGAGTGATGACGGTTACGGCGGTGGCCCAAAAACCGCCGCGTCTTGTCGTGTACAAATTCTTTGACGATCAATACCGTCAAGGAGGCTTCGACTACGCCTATGGAGGCACCAGTAAAGGGGTCTCTATTACTAAGGATGGCGGCTTTAAATCTAAGTCTGCGCTAAACATTCAACTGGACCCCACAGACTACTCTGGAGCGTCCGTTTGTTTGTACAACGAAACGTTCGACTTCAGTAAGTTTATGCTCAATTCCACCATCGAATTTGATATCAAGGGTTCTTTGGGTGGTGAACAACTTGCGGTAGGCCTACTGGATGAAGAAATCACTGACGGCAAAAAGACCCAAGTGAAACTCAACATCAACAAGTATGGTCAAGTCACCAAAGACTGGATCCACGTTAAAATTCCTTTGATTGATTTCCCAGATCGCGGTCTCTATTGGGATCAGACCAAAAAGACAGAGCTTCCTTCCCGGATTGACTGGGATAAAATTGCAGAAATTCGATTTTCCATTGACAAAGGAACTAATTCCAAATTCAATGTTCTCATCGATAACGTTGAAATCGTAAAGGGCAACAAGAGCGTAAAGCCTAAGGAAAAGATTATCTACTGGGATGAAAATACCGAAATTGTGGATGGCCCCAAAAATCCGGAAACCCTGGACGGCAAAGCCAAGACAATCGCCACATTCTACAGTGATAACTTCAGCGGCTTCAGTTATGTCTATGGTGGTCTTACCGCACAGAAAGAAGTGTCAAGTAAAACTCCTGGAAATAAAGGCGTCCTTGCCATGTACATTGACAATAACGATTGGTCGGGAGTTACCTATTCTTTAGGCGAAGGCAAATTCATTGACCTTTCCAAAGTGCGCAGCACCGGTGGCGTATACTTCTGGATCAAGGGTAAACTCGGTGGTGAAAAGATCTATCTCGGTCTTCTTGACAACCAAGGTAAAGATGTGAAGAGCCAGACGAAACTGGGTCTCAACGACTGGGTTAAAGTGAGTAAAGACTGGCAATTAGTGAAGATCCCTCTCAAAAAGTTCTTCGACAAGGGTAAGGCTTGGGATGCTACCAAGCAAGCCGAAGTAGCAAAAGACATGATGTGGAACAAGATTCAGGAACTCCGATTCTCCGTAGGTAAAGGTGAAAATGCGGGTGAACCAGGCAAACCAGCTCCTGTTTCCGTCTATGTCGACCAAATTACTTTCACCTCCAATATCGATTGGATTGACCCTGATCTCAAGTGGGATTCGTTCAAATCCAACGCTCCGGACGTCGTTCTTTCAGACTTTGAAGGCAAATATGCTTCTGAACTCTGGGAACCCTCCACAGGTCCTAAATCTCAATTAAAACAACACACTGGTAAAGGTCAGCTGGATGGAAACAGCCTTATCGTTGAACACTATCTCCTCGCTGACTGGGTCGATGTCGTTCTCGATTTTGAAAAGAGAAATCGCCCGGCCTCTGATCGCAACTGGACCAAACATTGGGGCCTTATGTTCGATGTTTATTCGGATAAAGCATGGCAATCCATTACGGTTCAAATTGGCGATTCTGGAAGCGAAATCTATGTTTCCAATACAGGTGTTGCTAAAGGCCGTACAACGGTACTCGTACCCTTCCGTAGCTTCGGTAAATTCCCCTATTACCAACCGCCTGAGGCTGTAGAAAACGGCATTTTCGATCTTGACAAAGTGAAACAGCTTGACTTTAAGCCAAGTGGTGAAGGTACCAGCGGAAGTTTCGAAATCGATAACATTCGTTTGACCAACAAACGTGAACTTCCTAAAGTGGAACGTCCGGCTATCGTAAAAGCTACCGTGAAGGGTGATTTCAATACCGTGGTGAATCCAAAAATTGCAGATGGTATTTTTGGTATTAACAGCGCGCTCTGGGACGGCGATATGCTTAACGTGAAGAATGCGAAGGTGCAAACCTCCGAATTCGTGAAACGTATCAATCACGGCATTATCCGTTATCCAGGCGGTCTTCGCGCTGACGACGATCATTGGAAAGCCATTCTTGATAACAAAGATTGGATGGTTGATACCGATGAATTCCTTGATTGGTTGAAAAAGACAGGTGACAACGCCATGTTCACCGTTAACTTTGGTAGCGGTACTCCTGAAGAAGCCGCCGCTTGGGTGAAGCATACCAACGTTGACAAGAAAGCTGGCATCAAATACTGGGAAATCGGTAACGAAATCTACGGTAATTGGCATCCTTATTATGAGAAGTACGGTAAAGACGGTGGCGATATCTACGGAAAGCGCGCGCGCGAATTTATCGTCGCCATGAAAAAGGTGGACCCAACCATCAAGGTTGCCGTGGTTGGCGTGCTCGAAGGCGAGTGGAACGAAAAGGTGCTGAAGCACACTGCCGATGTGGCTGATGGTATCATTGTTCACCACTATCCGCAGCACTTCGGTGAAGAAAACGACTTTGCGTTGCTTTCTGCCCCACAGACCCTCGGTCCTATTTTTGATCGCCTTCACAAGGTCACAGAAAGATGGAGCAAGGGTAAACCTAAAAGACTCGAAATCTGGCTTTCTGAATGGAACTCCGTGGATTTCAACCCAGGACCACAGACTATTGCTGTCGAAAATGCTCTGTTTGTTGCCGATTATCTCGGTGAACTCGCCAAAATGGGCGCAGATAACGCTCAATATTGGGACATACACAACGACATGACTCCAGAAGGTGGTGACTATGGCTATCTGACCCGTTCGGGTGAAAGTTGCATGAATTGCCCACGTCCGAGCTTCTGGGGCTTCCAGATGGCTTCTGATGCGCTCCGCGGCAAACTCGTGAATACCTCAGTGGAAGGCGACAAGGAATCCCTCCTTTCCGTCTATCTTACTGACAATGGTGGCAAAAAGTCTCTCCTCGTGGTCAATAAGAGTCCTTTCAGTGACTTTGATTTGAAACTCGATATTCCGGGATTCACTGGAAAAGCAAAGGTTCAAGTCCTTGATAAAACAACAGAAAAGCTGAAAGATGGCTGGGCCAACGATCCGAGCAAAAAGTCGAAGACCGTCGATCTTGCGAAGGGAATCAAAGTGGGCAAGCGCACGTTGACACTCATCAGTGTTGACTAATCTTTCTTAACAAAATTCAAAAGGCTCGCATCATAAGATGTGGGCCTTTTTTATATAAATTAAAGGGAACCTCTAAAAATTGTTTTGGTAAAGTGAAATTGTCAAAAACCGAGCAAGAAACATGAACACTTAGGAGTTTACTCCTTAGTGAGAATGATCCCTGCGGGAGCAGGAGTGAAAAGTGGCCAATACTAGCGGTATTGGGCATCTTTGAACGACGAACTATGGCGATGTGTTATTGGCAATTTCATAAAAATGAATTTTTAGAGGTGACCTAAAGTCAACGTAAATTGGAGTGCTTCTATGAAAAACGAAATTTTATTGGGGACAATGTTTTTTTGTCTTCTCGTTTTACTTGATTGCGGCGGTGATTCGTCATCCAATGCGAAAGAGACTCCCAGTCTTTCTTCTAGCGTTTCTGAACTTGGATCAAGTTCATTATTAAGTTCAAGCACCGCATTTGTTGCAAGCTCATCTTCTAAAGTAATCACCTCGAGTTCTACTTCCGCTACAGAAGACACCTCCGGCATTTGCGACTCTATGTGTGATTCCTTTACTGCAGCTTCCCCCATCGTTGACGAAAACGGAGGCACAGGTTCTGTAACGACTTACGGATCTATCGGTGATCCTGAAACGAGTCAGGGCGGTGCATGCAATTATGGAGAAACGGGCATTCAATACTATGCAGCCATTCACGTAAACATTGAACCTGGTGATAATCTGGGACCGTGGCAAGGCGGAAAAGCCTGTGGTGGTTGCGTTGCTGTACGTGCAAAAACGAGAGAAGGCTGGAAAAACACCATTGTTCGTATTACGGACAAATGCCCAGATCCCAATTGCGGCGTAGATTTGGGAGGAGCCCCCGCCCGGGATTTGATGGGCATTCAAGCGGGGCGTTACGAAGGCGAATGGGAATTTATCTCCTGTGAAGGACACCCTGAAGTTTTTGGCGATTCCACAAGCATTTTTGTGAAAGAAGGAAGTAATGCCTATTGGAGCGTGATTCAGGTGCGTAACCCATTAGATGCCGTAACTCAAATGGTGCTTTACCGTGCGGCCGATTCGAGCTTAACAGAACTTGAGTGGGCCACAGAAGCCGAGAACTTCTTCAGCGTGCCCGCAAACATTTTACAAGATTCCTCGGAATATGAAATTCGAGTGTCTTATCGATTCTCGGAAGGAGAGATATGGAAACTGAAAGGAACCGATCTCAACAAACCTGAAGGAAGTTACCGTCTAGAAGAATAATCGACACACAACAAAAAGAAGCGCCCCCTAAAAGGAGCGCTTTTTCATTTGAATGATGGTGAATTTTATTTTAACCAATGCCCAAGAAGGAAGAGAACGAAGTGCCAAATCGCACAATAACACCCGCAAATACCACGCTCACCATGGACATCAGTTTGATAAGAATATTCAGTGAAGGTCCTGCGGTATCCTTGAAGGGATCGCCTACAGTATCACCCACGACGCCCGCTTTATGAGCTTCAGAACCTTTGCCACCATAGTTCCCTTTTTCAATGAATTTTTTCGCATTGTCCCAAGCACCGCCCGAGTTATTAAGCATACAGGCAAGCGAAAAACCAGAAACAAGACTTCCCGCAAGAAGCCCAAATACACCCGCCACACCCATGAAGAGACCCACAACAACGGGAACAATCACCGCCAAAAGCGCAGGAACAATCATTTCTCGTTGAGCCCCAGCAGTCGAAATAGCAACACACCGCGCATATTCAGGGCGACCGGTTCCATCCATGATCCCAACAATCTCCCGGAACTGGCGACGCACTTCTTCCACCATCGCACCCGCAGCTCGGCCCACCGCCTTGATTGTCATAGCACAAAAGACAAAAGACATCATGGCACCCAAAAAGAGCCCACCTAAAAGCATCGGGTTCATGAGCGTTAAGTTGTAAGCACTCGTGAAATCCGACATCTGCGCATTACGTAGTACAAGACCTAGCAAGGCTCCATTTTCCCCTACCACGCGAGTACCCTCATCCAAAATTTTGGATCCCGGAATACTGGCCGCCAAAGAGGATAACTTATCGGAATTATTCACAAAGGCGATATTCCCCACTTTAAAAAAGCCATCACCTGCCGCAGCGAGATGTCCCAGCCAAAGTTTAATTTCTTCGATATAAGAAGCGAGAAGAGCCATGCCGGTGAGAGCGGCAGAACCGATGGCAAAGCCCTTGCCTGTGGCCGCTGTAGTGTTGCCGAGCATATCCAATTCATCGGTACGCTTGCGAACTTCTTCCCCTAATTTTGCCATTTCTGCATTGCCCCCGGCATTATCTGCAATCGGGCCAAAAGCATCTGTCGCAAGCGTGATTCCCAAAGTCGAAAGCATACCTACCGCAGCAAAACCGATCCCATAAAGTCCCATGGAAATATTATGAAAACCGCCTGCAAATCCAAACGCGCAAAGGATGCCTAAAACAATAGTCACTACAGGCAAACCAGTCGAGAACATACCCACAGAAATACCATCAATGATCGTCGTCGCAGGGCCGAGTTTTGTCTGAGCAGCGATTCCTTGACAAGGTTTGTAGGCATCCGAAGTATAGTACTCGGTAAATTGGCCAATTAACACACCAGCAACGAGGCCTGATACGACGGAACCAAAAATGCCAAGCGATATAAAATCAAAATGGACAAGCACCAGCAAGGCTATTAGAATCAAGACAGAAGAACCGAGAGTCCCCGTTAACAAAGAACGAAGTAGCTGTTTCATGTCCGCATCTTCACGAGTACGCACCATAAAAATGCCCACAATAGAGAACAAGATGCCTAGAGCCGCAACAATCATTGGTGCTATCACAAATTTCATTCCCAACGCAGGCAACGCAGCACCCAGTGCCGCGGTAGAAAGAATCGATCCACAATAAGACTCGTAAAGGTCAGCACCCATACCAGCCACATCGCCCACATTATCACCCACGTTATCCGCAATCGTCGCCGGGTTGCGTGGATCATCTTCTGGGATGCCCGCTTCTACTTTACCCACTAAGTCCGCGCCCACATCTGCGGCTTTGGTATAAATACCTCCGCCCACACGAGCAAACAAAGCCTGGAGAGAAGCTCCCATACCAAAAGTCAACATGGTCGTGGTAATCTCCACCAACTTCGCATGCGCCCAAATAGGGTTAGAAATAACATCGGAAGTCCACACCCCTAAACCCGTCTTTTCAGCAATGGAAAGACCAAAGCCAAAAACATTGTGATCGTAAATGTAATTAAGTAGGAAAAACCATCCTGCGATATCCAAAAGGCCAAAACCCACAACCACAAGGCCCATCACGGCACCGCTGCGGAAGGCAGTCACTAAAGCCTGATTAAGACTATGACGCGCTCCATTCGTTGTACGTACGCTCGCATACGTCGCCGTTTTCATTCCGAGGAAACCGCACAAACCGGAGAAAAAGCCACCCGTAAGAAAAGCCACAGGGACAAAAGGATTCTGAATACCTAAAAAAGCAAGAATCACAAAAACAACAAAGAGAGCCGCAAAAACAATAGAGACTGTCCTATACTGCCTTGACAGATATGCCATTGCACCTTCGCGCACATACTGGGCGATCTCTCGCATAAGCGGAGTACCTTCTTCTTTTTTAATCATCGTTCGATAAAAGACAAGAGCCATTACCAAAGCGATCAAAGCTACAACAGGCACAAAATACCAGTAGGATGGTATACCAAAAGACTCCCCATTAGATGCAAGGAGAGGAAAAGGCATCAAGAGAGTTGCCAGTAAAAAAAACTTCCGCATAAAAAACCTCAAGTAAGGATTAAGATGGATGAATCACTCGAGGTGAAATCTACCAAAAAAAAAATAAAATAAAGTCAAAATCATTTCAAAATAAAAGTCTTCATCACTTGCGAACACTAGAAAAGTTATTCTGTGCCTTGTAGTACAAACTTATTGTCTATTTTGTATGAAATTTTCATTGCATAATACATTTTTGAATCATTACATTCGGACTAATAGTAGCAATACGAATTGGAATACGCGACAATTCGTGATTACCAATAACAAATATTTTTTTCTAATTCTTACGCTAACACAAACATTATTTAAGCTTCGAATATTTTTGAATTCGTCCTACAATTAAACGTAATCCTCAATTGTTTTTTTGCTTAATATTTCACGCATTATATTTTTTTCTGAGAAAGCCCTTTTTTGATTCTTCGAAGTGAATAAATATTTTTGGGCAATACCTCACGATGCCAGCGCATCCATTCTTCATAGTATATATAACGTTTTTCACATTGCCTGAAATTACGTCCATGAACACTACGGCGCCCCCCGACAGTCTTCGGTGGAATCGCAATATGGAGACATTCATGGTAAACAACGCCCGCCACCGCATAGAGAGGACAATTATCAGAGTCATATCCCTGACTGATGCTGATTAAATGAACTGGTTCCTTTGTATAAGGATCTTTGCGCACGGTATGGAAACTCATGCCTCCCAAACGATTACTCCAAGTGATACGACAAGAAAGTTCCCCTTTGAAATAGGTTTCATTCACCGCCGCGAGCACTTGTTCCAAATCATGAATTTTTCCCTTGGAACGAATGGGAGGGAAATGCCCACGAGATTCCAAAATTTTTTCCCCGCGATCAGACAAAACCTGATCCGTAGCAGCCCAAATACGTTCCAATAATTCTTTTGTGGAGGCTTTCGTCTTAGCGGTCTTGCGTTTTTGCGAAAGCTCCGCCCATTGAGAAATCAGTTCCCGAACTAAAGCAAAATCATCGTTTCGCATATAAGCAGGAAGCGTTACTAGTGGATGTCCGAAAAGACCATTATACTGGCAGCGAATACTTTTTTTAAGACGCGGATTATAACGAAAGGAAACTAGACTTTCAGGAGAAAATTCAGGAGAAATATTTTTTTCTGGATTCTTATTTTGAAACCACCCAGAAACCGAGTTTTTGAGGGAATTCAAGCTACCAAAAAGGTCTATCTGGAGGTCTGTAACATTCACCATTTAAAGCTAGCAAATACACTAGGGATCCATCGAAGAATTGCTTTGATGCTATGAAATTTATACAGGAACACTTGCGCTTTAGCGCTTAGTGAGAAACATCCTCTTAGGGTACAAGGCCAAGCCAGAAGAGGAAAAAGAATCGACGAATACGATCTAGAACCCCTACGCGACTGACCTTTTGGCCTGATGTTCTCCAAAAAATACGGCTTCTGGAGCAATAGAAAATGAATTTATGGCCCTATGTAAAAGCAGATTCCATGACATTCATAGCGAGAAGTCCATCGTACAGACTCTCTGGGAGTGCAAGAGATTCATAATGAGTGGAAATATCAGCGATCAGCTCTTCAATGTCATCTGGTAAATAGACAATGAAACTCCGATTGCGTTCTGTTTGCAAATATTCAGAGACACAAAACTCAGGATTTGTTTCGCTAAAATACATGCGACAAGTGACAGGCCGATGCTCATACACCCCACAACTTCCACTTGACAAAATAAAAGGACAGGGGTGTCCTTCATTGAAATATGCATGCAGCGCATTTTCTTCTGGGTCTTCCCCACCTTCCACTTCGGCCTTTTCTCGAATAGCATAAAATCGATGGGTACGAGACAGACATTTTTCTAAAGAATCCAACAGCGAATCAGAGGTGCGAAGAAACGCATATAAAAATATCAGTTCAAATGGTTCTACAGACATGGGGAAATGTTTACAACAATTTCCGCAACCAGGACCACACCGAACACCGTGGGGATGTTGTGGCATCACCGCCGTAAGATATCCCATAAAATGTTTCTGATACCCTTCACAAAAACTGAGAATTGAAGGCATTTCAGAAGCCAAATTTTCATTATCAATCGCTTTTTCTCGATTTCTAGCCAAAGCCAAAGCATCTAGACGATCCCGTTCAGCAATCAAAAAACTGCGCATTAAGGTAGTAGCGCGAACAAAAGCCTTTGTTGGGAAATAATCTGACATGGGTTCCACAGGCCCAAATATACCCATTATTTTCAGTTTATAGACTTTTTCCCCCACAATGAAGTATTTTTTGAAAGACGGAGGGCATACTATGAATAAGGTAGTATCCAAATGTGTTAAAAAGAAATTGGGCGTTGTTGTTTTATTTTTTGCATCTATCGGTTGTATTATGAGTTGCAATTTATTCAACCCCACCAATAGCAGCAACATCGATTCTGATGATGCCGATGGTCTTCTCTATGAAGGGCAAATGCTTTTCCGTAATGGAGAGTACACCAAAGCCGCAGAATATTTTAATAAAGCGATCAAGGCGGACTCCACCAAGTCCCAAGCCTGGTTCGGTCTTGCCAAAGCAAATATGTATTCATCTGATGTTACCGCCTTTGATATGTATAATGATCTTCAAGTGGAGGACAATGAAATTCCTTTTATGGGGATGTCCACATTTGACATTGAACGTTATCATGCAGGCATAAGCATTACCATGGCACCACTCCGTGAACTTGTACGTAGAGATACTCTTACTGAACTTTACCAAGAATACAGAGCAAGAAATGGGGATGTCACCGGGAGTACTCAACTGCAACAATTCGAAGACACCTATGGCCCAGATTTTAAAGGTTTTCCACTTTCTGATCGCAAAATTATTTTTGCTAATTTTTCTGTGAGTTACGCGTTTCTTGATTTTGCAGATTTGTTACTCGAATTCCAATACAGCAACCGAAATTTTCACCTAGACATCCAAATTGATCCAGAAACACAGCAAGTAGCAATCAACATGGATTCCCTTTATTCCGCGGCGTTAAACAACCCAGACAATGTTGATATTTTAAATGCAAGCATTGATTCTCTTGACAACAATATTGACAACCTTATCAATATTGTGATTCCTACTGTCACTACCTTATTGGAGGGAAGTTCACTCACTGATTCTCTCACTGGAGACTCCTCGGATATTAGCAATATGATTGAGGATATTGTAACCGATAATGTCAATTCCGTGGGCCAAACCATCAGTTTCTATAAAGTGGGAGACGACATTGATAATGATGGAGATGGGTGTGTGGATGAAGAAGTCCTAGACAGCAAAGATAATGATGGAGACGGTTTTATTGATGAAGACTTACGCCTCGTACCGCTCACTCGCGAAAACAGCACTTATGGTGAAGAGGGTTATACTGAAATCACAACCATCCACGATGAAGACCTCACCTCTGATCATTTGGATCATGATGGAGATGGCGTTGTGGAGAACATCGAAGAAAGAACGTTCATTTATACGAATACTACGGAAAGAAATTCTGTGGACGATTATCGCTTGGTATTCGCCAGCACGTTCACTGAAAATTTTGCCTCAGATACCGCGAAAACCAATAGGAGAGTCGCTATTATGGCAGATTTGGATTCCAATAATATCGTGTATCCCTTAAGCTTCCGACAAACGAATATTGGTGGTTGTTGGAATAATTACGATGCAAATCGTTTTGCTAATTGGTTTAGAAATCGTTAAAGGAGAATGCCACCATGTTTTCTCTCCCAAAAATACTTGGCATTATTGTCCTTATCACAGTTACGGTCTTTGCGACTAATGGCCCTCATCACAAATCCGTTCGCGCTTATTCCATGGGCAACGCTCACGTGGCTGTGGTGGATGATAAAGAAGCCATCTACTATAATTATGCGGGATTGAATCAACTAGGTAAATTGGGAGACTTCAAAAACTTCCCCCAACAAGGCTATTATCCGAATAATTATATGGATATGCGTCTCAATGTGGGTAGTGCCGCACCCCTCAATGAATTTAGAGATGCCTATGAACTGGCATCGGATCTTCAAGGGCTCTATCAAGATGCGCGAGATGATGCAAAAGCGGCGAATCAAGCGAACCCCCTTGTGGATGCCACCACCGAAAAAGCCTACATCGATTCTCTCGCAAAGCACCCAGAACTTATTGATCGCATTAACTCCTATGACCACCAACTATTCAGCATGATTGCGAAACTGGATGCCGAACTTGCAATCCATAACTTTGGGGGGGCAATCTGGGTAGATGGAGAATTAGCACCTTATGTAGACGGCGGTATTATCATTCCTTTTGTAGGCATTGATACATTCTACATTGATGCCGTGATTCAAGCGGGCGGTGCTTATGGCATCACGGATGATTTCGCTATTGGTCTCGGAGTTAAAGCCGTCAAAAGACAAAGCATAGAGATCTTTAAAGTGGATGTTTCAAACTTTAGTTCTATTGTTGATACATTGAATGATCGCGCAGAAGTCGCACAAGAAGAAATATTCGAATTCGATGAAGTAGCCTATGGCATGGACTTTGGCGTGCTGTACCAAGTCACTCGAGAAGCGCGTTTGGGTGCCGCTTTAAACAATGTATTTTTTTCAAAATTAGACGAAAAAAAAATTACTCCAGATTTAACCGTTGGTATGAACTATAGCCCGCATTACTTTAACCGCAACACCGCCTACTCCCGTAAATTGAATATCGCCGCAGACTTTGCTGATGCACTTAATGATGACCAGAATTACAAGTTCTTTAGTCACATAAACTTTGGTATGGAACTGGAACAAGTATTACTGGCGTTCCCTGGTTACAACGATAACCTACGACTCTTAAAATTGCGCCTTGCGGGTGGATTTAAAGGCGGCTACCCCACAGCAGGCGTAGGAGTTGAAGCATTACGATTGATTCAAGTCGATCTAGTCACCTGGGGTGAAGAACGCGGTTACTACACGGGGCAAGACGAAAATCGTATTTATATGGCCCAAGTGAGTCTTGGCTTCTAAAAAAGCACTTGCACGACAGTGCACTAGAGTGTATATTTGAGCAGTACTCTTTGGAGGCTCCATGATTGAACAACTCCGTGGCATACTCGCCCAAAAACACGCCACAATCGCTGTGATTGATTGTGCGGGTGTGGGTTATGGCATACAAATTTCTTCGCGTACCGGGGAACGTCTTCCGAATGTTGGTGACGAGGTTACGCTTCTCACTCACCTGGTTGTGCGAGAAGATGCACTGATTCTTTTTGGTTTTTACGATCTTCAAGAAAAAGAACTGTTCCTTCAAATGATAGAAGTGAACGGAGTGGGCCCCAAAATGGCCCAGCGCATTTTAAGTAGCGTTGCTCCCTGTGATTTTTTAGGAATGATCGCACGCGAAGACCTTACTGCCTTGAGTAAAATCAAAGGTATTGGAAAAAAGACCGCTGAAATGCTGGTTCTCACACTCAAAGACAAGGCTTTAGCCCTTTCTGCAGTCACAGGATGTTCGACCCAAATTTTGCTTCCCACAAACCAACAAGAAGCAATTCTCGCCTTGCATACGTTGGGAGTCAAAGACCCTACCGCACAAAAAGCGGTGGAAAAAGCGATAGAAAATCTGGGAACGGAGGCTTCTGTCTCGAAGCTTATCCCAGAGGCCCTGAAATACGTCTAATCCCAAGGGGAGGACACACTTTCTTTTAGGACTTATTTTTCTAGGACTTATATATGGCAGACCGCATAATCTCCCCAGAACAAGACAGCTTTGATGAAGCGGAAATTGAACGCAATCTTCGCCCCCTTTCCCTCAATGATTTTACAGGGCAGGAGCCGCTTAAAGAGAGTCTTCAAATTGCAATCGAAGCCGCGAAACACCGCGGTGACGCTTTAGATCATTGCCTTTTCGCAGGGCCACCAGGACTTGGCAAAACGACCCTCGCAGGGATCATCGCCAAAGAGATGGGAGTCCAAATTCACATCACCAGCGGTCCTGTGCTCGACAAAGCAAGCGATCTTGTGGGTATTCTCACAAGCATGCAAGAAAATGATATTCTTTTTATCGATGAAATTCATCGCATGGGCCGCGTTATTGAAGAATACCTCTATCCCGCGATGGAAGATTTCCGCTTGGATATTATGCTAGACTCTGGCCCTTCCGCGCGTAGTGTAAATCTTCCACTTAAACATTTTACCTTGGTGGGTGCCACCACTCGCAGTGGCCTTTTGACAAGCCCTCTCAGAGATCGCTTCGGACTCCATTACCGCCTTGATCTTTATAACGAAAAGGAAATTATCAAAATTCTCCTTCGGAGTGCAGAGATTCTAAATATTCAGCTTGATAAGGATGCGGCTAAAATGCTTGGCGCACGCTGCCGTGGCACCCCACGTGTCGCAAATAGAGTTCTTCGTCGGTGCCGCGATGTGGCGCAAGTACGCGGCAAGGGCATCATTGATGCCGCAGCGGCCGAACGAACGTTACAGATGTTGGGAATTGATGCGGATGGTTTGGATTCGATGGATAGGCGGATTCTCGAAACGATGATTTGCAAATTCTCTGGGGGTCCTGTGGGTCTCGGCACCATTGGCGCCGCTCTGGGTGAAGAACCTGACACCCTTGAAGAAGTTTACGAACCCTATCTGATTCAAAAAGGGTATCTTGCTCGCACTCCGCGTGGCCGCGTGGTAACGCTGAATGCCTACCATAAAATGAATATCACGCCACCGAGTTCACTCATCACAGCTCAAGCGGAATTGCCTTTCTAACAAGACACCTAGGCTCGCCACCCTACCGATTGTAAACAATTTCGTATTTCCAATGACAGAAATCTTTCATTTTTGCTGATTTTTTTGAGATTAATTTATAACACCAATATGACAAATGGAATTTTTTCATATTACTAAAGGGATATGATTTGTCAGAATTCATTTTGGCATGAGTTTTGCGTTGATTGCGGTAAACTAAAGCACTTTTAGTTATTACATCGATAAGGCTCTATTTTCAATGATAAATAAAATTAAAGATACTTTAGGAATTTCTCAACTCACCACATTCTACCAAGCGATTATCTCTGTTAAAACTCACGAAATTATCGCTTACGAAGCCTTGGTACGAGCATGGAATACATCGAATGAGCTTATGTCGCCCGATACTCTTTTCATAAATGCACACAAAAAGCAATGCATCCGCGAATTAGACCACATTTGTCAAGTACACGCAATAAAAATGTTTGCCAAAGAACAAACGGCAAAAAGAAAAATATTATCACTCAATTTACCCAATTACCTTTTTAGTGATAACAAAAATCAACATTCAATTTTAGAGCTTGTTCATAATCTTCAATTTGACAAAGATCTTTTGATGCTTGAAATTTGTGAAGATGATGTGACTGATGAGGCTAAACTGCTCGAATTTGTTCAATTATGCCATGAAAAAAAGATTCTCGTAGCTATTGATGATTTAGGGAAAAAGTTTTCCAATTTAGACCGTCTAGTGATGTTATTACCTGATGTAGTCAAACTAGATCGTTGCTTGATTAAAAATATTCATAAAAATAGAATGCAGCAAGCTGTTGTTAAAAGTATGGTCGAACTTTGCAATAGCATGGGTTCCCTTCTTTTGGCTGAGGGTACCGAAACTAAGGAAGAAGTGCTTTGTTTGCTGGACTTAGGAATTAATTATTTTCAAGGCTTCTATTTTTCTCACCCTGCCCCAGAATCTGAATTTCATTTCAACGAAAATCGCATTCTTTCCATTATTGAAAATACAGGCAATGAATTTGTTGCTAATTGTAAAATCAATCTTCAACACAAAAGATTATTCTGGGAGATGGTATCACAAAAAGCAAAGTTTATTTGTAACCAACTGAGTAAAAGTCAAGAGGCTCTTCACAAAACAGAGCTACGAAAAGCGCTTCTATTTTTTGAAAATGCGGACTGTGCCTATATTCTTGATCAAAAAGGCATACAAGTGAGCGCAACAGTATTTCAAGAAGAAAAAAAATCCTATTCCACGAATAAATTTTTTGCTCCTGCAATTCCTGGAACCGATCATAGTCAAAAAGATTATTTCATTTATCTGAAACCTTGGACAGAAGAAATGGCAAAAAAAATCGAGTTACGTCCAGACTTTATTTCTCATCGTTATCGTAGTATGGCAACAGGAACGACTTGTCAAACTTTTTGTTGTTGGTTCACGGATGTGACTCAAAAGCCTTTCATTCTTTGTCTAGACTTTACATCCTAACCAGCCTCAATGATCCTAAAATTGGAAGTAAAGGAATGGATTGTAACTTTGCGTAAAAAGCGAGAGTGTGGCGATGGCAAAAAGCACCATGGCCGTGACCGTACGCGGAATAGAAACGGTTTGACACCAGGTGTATGCGCGAATGGGGGAAATGGCATATCCTAAAGCGAGAATCATGAATACAATACTTGTGGGCGTGAAAATCTGAGCGGTAAGGAGCGGGTCGGCGAGACTTACTGGAGCAAGTCCTACCAATGCTTTCCACATTTCCCAAGCACTGCCGATATCCACAGAACGGAATAATACCCAACCGAACAAAACGATCACTTGTGTTATTAAAATTTGTACAAAAACAGGCATGCGAGAGTACCAAGCCTGTTTTTTATTATAGCGCTCCGCGAGCATGAAGAAGGCGTGATAAAGTCCCCAACAAATAAAAGTCCATGCAGCACCATGCCAAACACCACTCACAAACATGACGAGAAACAAGTTGATATAAGTGCGCCTGTTAGAAATACGATTTCCACCGAGAGGAATATAAAGGTAGTCCCGTAGCCATTTGGTGAGAGACATGTGCCAGCGCGTCCAGAAATCAGAAATACTCACCGAGCGATAAGGGCCATTAAAATTTTTGGGGAAATGGAAACCAAGCATTAAGCCCAAGCCTACAGCCATATCGGAATAGGCAGAAAAGTCAAAATAAATCTGGAATGTATAAGCGAGACACCCCCACCAGGCATTTAATATGCCAGGAGCATCCGCCTGAAAAACACGATCCGCAATAATCCCTACCTGATTGGCAATAAGAATTTTTTTCGCAAAGCCAAGGCAAAAATAAGTCATGCCTTTGGTCCAATTTTCAAAGGTGTGCGTACGAGAAGCAAGTTCTTCGGCAACCGTGTTGTAACGAACAATAGGACCCGCGACTAACTGCGGAAACAGAGCTACGTAGCATGAAAACGTAGCAAGGTTCTTCACCGGTGGAGCATCTCCACGCCACACGTCAATAGTATAACTCATGGATTGGAACGTATAAAAAGAAATGCCCACGGGGAGGATAATGGTCATGACCGAAAATGGTTCAAGGCCCAAGCGAGCGATGATGGCGTTAAGCCCACCCATAGCAAACATGTAGTACTTAAAAAATCCAAGTGTACAAAGGTTCGCCGTCATAGAAAGCGCAAGAGCCAAATTGCGTTGACATCTGGAAGCCCCCTGCGCAGAAATAAACCTACCAGCAATATAATCAGTACAAGTGGAGCAGAACATCAAAGCAAGAAGCCAGGGTTCCATCCATCCGTAAAAGACGTAACTGAAAATTGTTATAAAAAGGTTCAGGTACGAATGACGAACGCCCCGCCAAACGAGGAAAAAATATCCCACAAAAAAAATGGGAAGAAAATAAAAAAGAAAGACTTGGGAAGAAAAAACCATCGGGAGAGATTCGCTAAGTCAGAATTTATTGATTCACTTCAATAGCCAAATAACGCTCAGATTCATCATCGAAATATTCATCTTCGATAGCGCCATCCCAATTGCCTTCAAGAGGAATGAGTTTGAGAGTATGTTTGTCACCAGCCTTGAAACTACGAACATTGCCTTTGGCCTTGGCCGTCATTTTATCCTTTACCTGACCGCGAGCAATGAGCGGATTATACACCCCCACCAAGACTTCTTTTTTCTTCAAGTCACCAGAGACTACTTTAATCACCTTGTACTTGAACATATAGACATAACTGTACAAATCATTTGTAGGCATTTTACCTGGGACTTCTGTAAGTTTTCCTTCGACAACAAGATCCGCAGAAAAAGCAAAAGCAGAGAGAAGCAAAAGAATGGTCAGTATTTTTTTCATAAGAAAACTCGTAATAATTTTGGGTGAAATATAGAAAGTAAGAAAAATTTGAAAAGACAAAAAAGCTTCCATCTACAAAGAAAATGGGATTCTAGAAGCAGGCCCAAGGCATAAACGTTATAAGGTTCATCTAAAAAGGCGTTTCTATAATGCGATTGATACCGCAGAAAGAATTATAGAGAACGTGCCCTAGTGAAGCTGCTGTGATATCAGGATTTTCCACACTCACTCTCATGAGGCTTGCAGGTTTATGAAGCCTGATAATTTTACAAAACCAATACAAAACCAAACGGCGAAGAGTCTCAAAAATTTGCAGAAATTTCATTTTTTCTACCTTTGTGTTTGTATCATGGACTTATCTTCCCTCCCAGGCCTCGGCCCCAAACGCGTTCGGGCGCTGAACGAAGCGGGTTACCGTTCTATCGTTGACCTCCTCTATAATGTTCCCCGCGATTGGGTGGACCGCACCCGTATTACTCCAATTGCGGATTGCAAGCCCGACGCCAAAGTGATTCTGATTGGCCACATTGCACGCGCAGGAATGATTCGAGGGCGCAAGTCCCGGTTTACCGCTTATCTGGATGATGGCACAGGACAAATGAGTCTGGTGTTTTTTCGTGGAGCAAATCATTGGGCAAAAAATCTTACTGTGGGAAGCCGCTGGATGGCGATCGGTAAGGTGAACGATTATCGCGGTCTACAGATCGTGCATCCCGAACTTCAACACATGGAAGAAGAGACTGCGTTTGAAGGGGGGATCGTCCCCGTTTATAGCATTTCCGAAGTGCTTCGTGAATCTCGCATGGAGCAGAAGTTTTTTAGAAATTTGTACGCACAAATTTTTAAGATGCCGAATTTGAGCGTTCCTAATGGATGCCCCAAGGAACTCACCGAATACATGGGCCTCAAACCCGTGCTCGAAAATTTACGGCGATTGCATTTTCCCGTGAGCTTTGGAGATGCAATGCAGGGACGCTTGCAACTCAAAAAGTTGGAACTACTCCCCTTCTGTTTGCGTATGGCAAAACGCAGGAGAAGCCTTGCTTTGCGCGGACGCGAAAGAGCGATTGACCAAGGCGCTGTAATGAAAGCGAGGGCGGAACTCCCCTATACCTTAACGGATGGACAAGACAAAGCGCTCGCACAAATTTTAGAAGGACTTCACGGTAAAAGGCAATTTCATGCTCTGCTACAAGGGGATGTGGGTAGCGGAAAAACCGCGGTGGCAATGCTCGCGATGCTTGCCGTGTGCGGTGCCCATGAGCAATGTGCGTTTATGGTACCTACCGATATTTTGGCACGACAACATTATGTGACACTCAAACCATTTTTTGATGCAGCAGGGCTTCGTATCAGTTTGCTTTTAGGTGCCACAGGCACCGTGGAACGGCGTTCCATTGTGAGTGAATTGCAAATGGGGCTCACCCATGCGGTGATTGGAACCCACGCATTATTTTCCAAAGATGTTTTATTTGAAAAACTCACTTTTGTGATTATTGATGAGCAGCACCGTTTTGGGGTGAATCAGCGGGAAGCTTTGCTCGCCAAAGGAAATTATCCAGACCTGCTCGTGATGAGTGCGACACCGATTCCGCGAAGCTTGGCGATGACTTTTTACGGGGATCTCACGAGTATCGTGATGCGAGAGAAACCTCCTGGAAGAATGCCGATTAAAACGCGCCTTGTAGAAAGCGAGAAGCGCGAAGACATGAAGTCGTTTATTCTGAAAGAAGCGCTCGGTGGCAACCGCTGTTATTGGGTGGTGAGCCGCGTGGAAATTGACAGCGAAGGCGGTGCCCTGAGTGTGGGTGAAGTTAAAGAAGAGCTGCAATCATTCAGCCCCGAGTGGAAAGTGGGAGCTGTCCATGGGCAAATGGATGATGGCGAACGCGATAGAGTTCTTGCGGCGTTTGCGGCAGGGATCATTCATGTTATTGTAGCCACCACCGTGATCGAAGTGGGCGTGAATATTCCGGCGGCAAACTTGATGGTGATTGACCAACCCGAACGTTTTGGCTTGGCGCAACTGCACCAGTTGCGAGGGCGTGTGGGGCGCGGACAAGCACAAGCGTGGTGTTTTCTCATGTGTGAGCAAAGCAACACTGTGCGCGAGCGTTTGGCGGGCTTCGCTGGTACCGAAGACGGCTTCGAAATTGCCGAGATGGATATGCGTGACCGCGGGGCGGGCAACCTGGAAGGGAGCGAACAGAGCGGCGCGTGGGTGTTCCGTTGGTTTGATTGGATTGAGGATCAGAACTTAATTCAAAAGATGCTGGATCTCTCCGAAGAAATTCTGGATAACAAACCCAACTTCGATTTGGCTACCCGAGAAAAAATTCAAACGTGGTACAGTGAGCTCCCAGAAGGGAACGACGACGGTATTCATTAATCGGAGAAATTTCACAAAAACATCCCTGTCAATTTTATGGAAAATGAATTTTTAGAGATCCCTTGAGATGGCTTCATTATTCTAAATTCACGTTACAAGTTTACGAGGTAATTTATGCTATTCAATCTGGACATGATCCAATCCCATTATGCGAAAATTCCAGGCCGCGTTGCCGCTGCACGTAAAGAACTGGGCCGTCCGCTCACTTTAACGGAAAAAATTCTCTATAGTCACCTCGTGGAGGGCGCAGAAAATCGTACCTACAAACGCAGTGCTGACTTCGCCGAATTTCACCCGGATCGCGTGGCGATGCAGGATGCCACCGCCCAGATGGCTCTTTTGCAGTTTACCACGGCAGGAAAACCCCGCACAGCTGTGCCGAGTTCCGTGCATTGCGATCACCTGATCACCGCAAAAGAAGGTGTGGAAAAAGATTTGCCTTTCGCGCTTGAAGAAAATAAAGAAGTTTATTCTTTTCTGGAATCAGTCGCTGCCAAATATGGCATTGATTTCTGGAAACCGGGAGCGGGCATTATTCATCAGGTTGTCCTTGAAAATTATGCATTCCCTGGCGGAATGATGATTGGTACGGATTCCCACACGGTGAACGCAGGCGGTTTAGGTATGATCGCCATTGGTGTGGGCGGTGCCGATGCCGTAGACGCTATGGTGGGGCTCCCTTGGGAACTCAAGTACCCAAAACTGATCGGTGTGAAACTCACCGGGAACTTAAAAGGTTTTGCAACCGCAAAAGATGTAATCCTGAAGCTTGCGGGCATTTTAACCGTTAAAGGCGGCACGAACGCCATCGTGGAATACTTTGGAGAGGGTGCTCGCTCACTCTCTGCCACAGGCAAAGCAACAATCGCAAACATGGGTGCCGAAGTCGGCGCTACTTGTTCTACCTTCAGTTATGACGCTTCCATGGCACGCTATCTCCGGGCCACGGACCGCGAAGCGGTCGCCGATGCCGCAGACAAAATTGCAGAACACCTCCGCTGTGATGCCGAAGTGGAAGCTACCCCAGAGAAGTTTTTTGACCGCGTTGTCGAAATCAACCTGGACGAACTCAAGCCCTATTACAATGGTCCCTTTAGCCCGGACCGCGCCTATGCGGTATCCGATATGCAAGAATCTCTCAAAGGCAACAATTCCACAGACATCGTTAGCGCGGCCCTGATCGGAAGTTGTACCAACTCCAGCTACGAAGATCTTTATCAAGCGGCAAACCTCATCAAGCAAGCGCTCGCGAAAGGTTTACAACCAAAGGCTCCACTCCTCATCAATCCAGGGTCCGAACAAGTGCGCTATACCGCCGAGCGGGATGGTCTTATTGCGCTGTTCAAACAATTCGGGGCAACGATTATGACAAACGCCTGCGGCCCTTGCATCGGTATGTGGGATCGCCCCGGTGCCGACAAAAAGGAAAAGAACAGTATCGTGCATTCCTTTAACCGCAACTTTGCGAAGCGCGCCGATGGAAATCCGAATACACACGCTTTTGTTGCTAGCCCGCAAATGGCTGTCATCGCTGCGTTAAGCGGTTCGCTCCTCTTTAACCCGGATACCGATACTCTCGTCAATACCGCTGGGGAAAAAGTACAATTGGATCCACCGGAAACGTCTGAACTCCCCGTGAATGGCTTTGCTGTTGGCAATACCGGTTACCAAGCCCCGGCCAAGGATGGTTCCTCCATTGAGATTGCCATTGCAAAGGATAGCAAGCGCCTCCAGGTACTCGCCCCATTTACCGCATGGGATGGCAAGGATATTCAAGCGGCGCACCTGCTCATCAAAGCCAAAGGCAAATGCACCACGGATCACATTTCCATGGCAGGACCTTGGCTCAAATTCCGCGGACACTTGGAAAATATTTCGGGCAATATGCTGATCGGTGCTGTCAATGCTTTCAGTGGTGAAACCAATAAAGTAAAGTCCTCGGACGGAAAAATCTACGAAGTCCCCGTACTCGCTAAAGCTTATCGCGATCAAGGTGCAGGCTCTATCGTTATCGGTGACGAAAACTACGGAGAGGGCTCCAGCCGCGAACATGCCGCTATGGAACCACGCTTCCTCGGTGTGAAAGCGGTCATAGTGAAAAGTTTCGCTCGCATTCATGAAACGAATCTTAAAAAGCAAGGCATCTTAGCCCTTACATTCGTAACCCCGACCGATTACGACAAAATTCAAGAAGCCGACGTTTTTGATATTCTGGGACTCACCCAATTTGTTCCGGGAAGCACATTTACGTTGATCGCTCACCATGCGGATGGGAGCAAAGACAAAATCGCCATCGGCCACACTTACAATGGACAACAATGGGAATGGTTCAAAGCGGGCAGTGCTCTCAACCTGATTCGTCAAGGATTATAATTGTAGGGAAGCCGACAACATATAATTTTTAACTCGTATAGAAAACGCTGACAAATTTTTGCTAGCGTTTTTTATTGCAACAAAATGTGAATAAAAAAAAGCGGATAATGATTATTCGCTTTTAGTATGTTATCATCACTATTTACGTTAGAATTTCATCACCAAAATGGTAATATCATCCGCTTGAGGGGTGCCATGAGCAAAGTTCTGGAGCGTTTCCAATAGTTCTTTACGAATCGCTTCTGCAGAAAGATTTTGGTGTGCTTCCACAAAGGTTTTAAGGCGTTCCAATCCAAACATGGCATGATCCATATTTGTCATTTCTGTGACACCATCCGTATAGAGAACTACCGTATCATTAGGGGCCACAAGAAGTGCTTTTTCTTTGATTATTTTACTGTTATCTTCTACCATCGCAAGTGCAATACCACCAGAGCGAATACAATCCAGCTTTTTATCCGCCGCCCGATAGTGTAAAATATGTTCGTGCCCACAGCTTGTATAATGCAAAGCCTTTTTTTCAGAGTTCCATTCAAAGAAAATAAGCGAAGCAAACATGTTGTTGGTAATATTTGAAGCCAACTGAGAATTGACTTGAACGAGCGTACGATAAGTATTTACGAAATGACGACATTCCGCATGCAGGAAAGCGTAGAGAGACGTCATCACCATACCGGCAGGAACCCCCTTTCCAGAAACATCCCCTACCACAATACCCAAGCTGTTATTACCAAGATTTACAAAATCAAAATAATCGCCCCCAATTTCCTTTGCAGGAGTCATGGAACCCGCCAAAGAAATTCCCGGGAAAGTCGGAATCGTAGAAGGGAGCAAACCCGATTGAATTTGGTAACCCAATTGCAATTCCATTTGTGCCATGATCTGTCCTTGTTTTTCAAGAGCCACATCATGTGCTTTTAAAATCATTGTTGCGTAATGAGAAAAATTACGAACAAGGTAAGCATCACTTTCTGTAAAATAGCGTTCGTACAATTTATTTTCAACCACAAGAACGCCCAGAAGATCCTGGTCAAAAACAAGCGGTTCCAGGATAAGTGTTTGAATATTGGCCGCGCGGCTCCCTAAGGAAAGAATTCGTTCATCCTGAGAGGCGAAAGGAACATGGAATCCCTGACGTTTCACGCCGCATTCCCAAACGATATTCGTCGTTTCCACAATATCTTGAGAGAATGCAATTTCACGCAGTGCATCCACGTGGGTGAAACTCATTTCATTACCACGTACTAGAGGGAAAAATATACCCCAAATTTCCATACAATGAAAATTATTGGCTTTAGCATCCCACATATAAATTGCAGCCGATTTCGCTTCAATTCCTTCACTCAAATTTTTCAGATAATTCGATAACGCTTGATGTAAATCAGAGAAGTCATGGAGCGAAGTACTCATCTGAGAGACAATCTGGTGATTCACCAGGCGTTCTTGACGATAGGTTTGAATTTTATGTTCCTTCCCATCAACCCAGGCCATATAGCGTTTGTAAAAAATATATGCCACCTGCACCAAAAACAAAAGACGAAATACGGGGAGAAACAACAACATAGAAACGATCCAAAAAATAAAAAGCAAGCGAAAACGTAATTTGGGATAATAGGAGGATCGTACATAGAGGCGTTCAAAATAAAGTGCCAAAAGAACAGCACAAAGAACAGCGGCAAAAAATAAAGGAGGTTGACGCACAAAGAAAACAATTTGCGCCAAAGAGGAAATTAAAAAGGCAATGACACCACGAGTCACAAAATAACGAAGATTAGGACAAGTTAATTGAAGCGCGTTCTGAGACAGCAATGTAGCTTTTGAATTTTCCATCGTAATCACTAAAGTCAAAAGCAAAAGCATTAACAGCATATCAATAATGCGAATAAAGGGACCCCCAAAATCCGCCGCAGATAAAAAACGAGCAATAAATCCATGCCAAGCAAAGAAAAGAAAAGAAAATGCAAGTAAGAGTGCTTGAAGTTTAGATTGCGGCCGATGCCCACGAAGTTCCACAATCATCATAAAAAGAGGAAAGGCTGCAATCAGCGGAATAAAAGGAAACAGTACCGTTACGAGCATTATATCCCCCTACGCCGAATCATTTCTTCACGAATGAAAGAATAAAATGTAGGGCCAAAGAAGATGATGTAATTAATACAAGAGAGAGCAAGGCAAAGCGTCATCTGCCATGCACCAAAAAGGATCTGTTGTAAACAAAGTAATACGGCGGCAAATACAGCAATCCATTTCATCTTCAATGGAAGAATAAAAAACACCATCACTTCATAATCAGGCAAAAGTGTCGCTATCGCAAAAAAGAATGTGATCTCAATAAGCACAAAACTTTCTACTCGCGCATCAAAAAGAAACGCTCCCCCTACAGCCCCAAACCACGCAAGAAAGAAGTACAAAGAAAATCTGAAATCACCCCACTTGAAACGCAATGTCTTGAAGATATAATAAAGAAACCACAACACAAAAAACATCAGAAAACTATCGGAGATCGGAATAGCAATAAAGGTGACCAGTCGCCAGACTTCGCCATTGAGCACTGCCGATGGATCCAGTACCAAGCGATCTACAAAATCAGGACGGGCACGAACTAAAAAATAGCCGACCACCTGCACGATCACAATAATGAGACCCAAATGCGGAATAGAAAGCCACGGAGCTTTCTTTTCGAGCCATGTAATCCAACGCGGAAGAAACATTTTACTAGAGAACCATCCTTTTTGAGCAAGCTCCCATATACAATTACTATCTTATGAAAAGATAACAAAGAGAGATCTCTCATGAAACGGATTCTTGAAAATATTTCCAATTTGGGGATGACTCTACCGGAGTGCCCCCAACCGGTCGCCGCTTACGTCCCCGCTTGTCGCTGTGGATCACTCATTTTTGTTTCTGGTCAACTGCCCTCCAAAGAAGGGAAAATGCCTCAAGGTGCGGTGCCTAACGTGGTGAGTACCGAAGAAGCCTACACTGCTGCAGGTCAATGTTTTATGAATGGACTCGCGGCGGCACTTAGTGTTCTTGAAGCCAGCGAGAGCTTACGGCTCGTGCAAATGCAAGGATTCGTCCAGTGCGTTCCTGAATTTAAAGAGATCCCTCAAGTGATCAATGGGGCGTCTGAACTCGCCATGAAAGTCTTTGGTACAGAAGGCGCCCACGCGCGCACCGCGGTAGGTGTCGCCGCTTTGCCCAAGAATGCTCCCGTAGAAATCGCATTTACCTATCAAGTAGAAAAAGAAGACTCGCCCAAATTTGAAGGGCGTTATAACTGGCTATAACTGGCTCTATCAAGCGACTAAAGGGAGCGAATCCACTCCCGCACTTTAAAAATCGGAACCTCTTTCATTTTGCGGACTATTTTTTTCCCTGCTTCTGTTGCCATTTTTTCTGGTATAGGGGGAATGTTTACCCGTCCTAAATCCAATCGATCTGCATCATAACAAGTATCCACAGTCACGATACCACTGGTAGTCTCATGTGTGTGATATTTACAAGCGTGGTAGAGCCAATCAAAACGTTGATCATCTATCTCAAAAAGTTTACCGCGCAATTGTTCGGCAAGTGCCGCTCCCCTAGGGCCATGTTCCGGGTCAAAGCCATCATCTACACGACAAGAGTCATGAAACAAAGCAAAGAGACGCACCACAATCGAATCAGCACCTGTTTCTTTTGCAAGCAAGAGCCCATTGTACTCCACTTGATTCCAATGATCCAATCCGTGCACAGTATAATCGTCTGTAAGCTTATGGCTATAGACGTATTCCTGTAAAGCGACGAAATTGATCTCATCGTCCATCATTTGGCGTAATGTTCCTTTAACTCTGAAAGGTATTGAAGCGCTTGCATCGGTGTCATTTCTTCAGGTTTCACACGATGGAGTTCGGTAATCAAAAGTTGCGTATTTTCATCCGGGGCGGCGAAAATATCCACTTGCGGTTTTTCACGAACTTTTTTATTCACATTGGAATCGCTCGGATCAATCTGGTGTTTTTCCAAGCGAAGTAAAATGCGACGAGCGCGGCGAATCACTTCTGTAGGAAGCCCCGCCATTTCTGCCACATGAATACCATAGCTCGAATCGCAAGCACCTTCGATGATTTTGTGAAGGAACACAAGTTTATCGCCATCTTCGCGCACAGAAACTTGATAATTTCCCGCATGATCTAAAGAATCCACCAATGAAGTCAATTCATGATAATGGGTCGCAAAAAGTGTCAGGGCCGCGCGATGAGGCTCGTTATGGAGTGTTTCCACAATTGCCCACGCAATCGAAAGTCCATCAAAGGTACTTGTCCCTCGGCCGATTTCATCCAAAAGAACCAAACTTCGCGGAGTCGCATTGCGTAAAATATTTGCGGTTTCAATCATCTCTACCATGAATGTCGAGAGTCCACGAGAAAGGCGATCGCTCGCACCCACACGCGTAAAAATCCGATCCACGACACCAATTTTTGCAGACTCGGCAGGGACAAAAGAACCGATTTGAGCCATGAGCACAATAAGGCCCGTCTGACGGAGATATGTTGATTTACCCGCCATGTTCGGGCCAGTGATGAGCATCAGCCGATCTTTTTCGGAGGATAAAAGGACATCGTTGGAAACAAAGTTAAGCTCTGGATTCACCGCCACAATCACAGGGTGAAATCCGCCGTGAATCTCAATGCCAGAACCTTCGTTCACTTCTGCACGCGCGTAATGGCGCTTCCGCGCAGCAAGAGACAAACTATAAAAGGCATCAATTTCTGAGATCGCCTCTGCAATTTCCTGCAGATCTGCACGCCAGCTATCGACGGTATCGCGAAGGCTACAGAAAATTTTGTATTCCTGAGCATGAATGCGCGTCTCTGCACTGGAAATAATATTTTCACAATCTTTCATCTCGGGCGTAATGTAACGCTCTGCGTTCACGGTCGTCTGTTTGCGAATATATTCCGGCGGAATTTTTTCCAAATGTATTTTGGAAACTTCAATGTAATAACCAAAGACTCGGTTGTAACTCACCTTGAGACTATTGATACCCAAACGTTCGCGTTCACGCGCTTCCAAAGAACTGATCCATTCACGGCGTTCACGAATTTCATTATTCATGGAATCCAATTCAGGGTCAGCACCTTCGCGAATCATACCCCCTTCACGAATCGTGAGTGGCAATTCCTCTTGGAGAAGACCCAGAATTTGTTCGCCGCGCCCTTCTGCAGAAAGAAGCGTTTCAGATAAAATCCGGTAAATCGGAGAACGGAGCGTTGCAAGCACGGCGGCAACACCTGTCGCTCGGACCAAAGATTTTCCCATCCCCGCAAGATCGCGCGCATTCGCACGGCCGCTTCCCACGCGACCCATGAGACGTTCCATATCCAAAATTTCACGCAAGGCGAGTTTCAATTCATCAAGGCAGATCGGGTTGGAGACAAGCTCCCCCACCGCATCGAAACGTTCATCAATACGCTTTACAGAAATGAGCGGGTGTGAAATCCATTCGCGAAGTCTACGCCCACCCATCGCTGTCACCGTGTAATCCAACACAGAACAAAGTGTACTCGATTCATCATCAGAATTCAACGGACGTACCAGTTCCAAATTGCGTAGCGTTGCTGGATCCAGCGTCATGTAATCGCCCAAATTCAAAATTTCGAGGCGCGTAATGTGAGATAGTTCAGATTTCTTCTGATCAAGGAGATACGCGAGGGCGGCACCCGCAGCACACGTTTCGCCATCACAATGCAAAAGACCGAGTCCCTCTAAGGATTCTACCTTAAAGTGCGAAAGCAACGTTCGAGAAGCCTCATCCTCAGAAAAAAGGGCTTCCGGAAGAGCGGTCACAAGAATAGATTCTGATTGAATAAATTCTGCAATTACCGTGGGGATATTCACACCCATAGGAACCAAAATCTCTTTGGGCAAACGGCGCGCGAGTTCGCTTTCAAAAGTCTGCAAATTACAGGAGCCCACCGCAAAATAACCCGTCGTGACATCTGCAAAAGAAAAGGAAATAAGTTCCTTGCCTGGGAGCAGAGAGCACAAATAATTGGCTTCTTTAGCATCCAAGTTCGATTCGCTCATGGCAGTGCCCGCACTGATAATTTCCACGACAGCGCGTTTCACAATTCCCTTCGCAAGTTTCGGATCTTCTACCTGTTCACAAACAGCAATGCGGTAACCAGCGGCCACCATCTTAGGAAAATACCTGTCAGAGGCATGATGCGGGAAACCACACAAAGGAGTTGCACCCGAAGCTCCATTGTTCCGACTCGTCAAAGTAAGCCCTAAAACACGAGAAGCAATTTCGGCATCTTCTTCAAAAAGTTCAAAGAAATCACCCATTCTAAAAAAGAGAATACAACCGGGATTCTCGGCCTTAATCTCGTAATATTGCTGCATTAACGGTGTACAACTCACGGCGTACCTATGGAAAGTTCTACTTGGTCTGGGTTATTCATCTGATGGGGTAAATCCGCACCGTCCTCGGCATCCCTCCGGCCGTATTGAGGAACCAAAGCCCCTGCAGCGATGAGTTCTTCGAATTCACGCAGGCGAGGTAAGTCTTCGGGGATTCGGTTGATTCCAAAATACTTCAGAAAATCTGGAGTGGTCATGTAGGTGTAGGGGTTCCCCACAGTTTCAGCGCGGGCCCCTAACGCGATCAATTTCTTTTCGAGAAGACTCCTCAAGGGAGCATCGCAAGAAACACCGCGAACTTGCTCCAAAGCAGCACGGGTAATCGGCTGCTGATACGCCACCACGGCGAGAGTTTCAAGTGCCGCCTGCGAAAGCCGACGCGCATTGAGATCCGGGAATAATTTGCGCACCCAAGGATAATATTTTGCACGCGTACGAAAACGATAGCCCCCCGCATGCTCCACAATTTCAAAAGGAGATTGGATACGGTTTAATTCATCGTTCGCCGTCATGAGTGCTTCGGAAACCAAACGGACATCTAAAAAATCCCCCACAATTTCACGCAACTTCTTGAGTGTTACCACTTCTGGAGAGGCAAAAACAAGCGCTTGAATGATACGGGCAAGATCTTCGCCCGTTTCAATTTTGGGAAGGTCCGAAGACTCTTCTATTTCGAGTGGTTCTTTCTCTTCTACTTTAAGGGATTCTTCTTCCATGCGAGAAATTTAAGAAAATACACAGAAAAACACGAAAAGAAGAACGCGGAACATCCCTTTTTATTGATGAAAAGAGCGTTTATAGAATATCGCGGTTGAGGAGTTCGCCATGGCGTAGCGAGAGACGACGAAAAGGACTATTGAGGTAGAAATCCGGATTATGAGTCGCCATCACGACAGTAGTGCCTCGAGCATTGATTTCCTTGAAAATTCGAAAGACGTCGGCGGCATTTTCAGGATCCAGATTCCCTGTCGGTTCATCGGCGAGGAGCAAATAGGGATTGTGAACCATGGCTCTTGCAATGGCAACGCGCTGTTGTTCACCCCCACTCAAAGTATAAGGCATGGACAGACGTTTGTGACTGATACCCACAAGAGCAAGCGCCTCAAAAACTTTCGCATTCATTTCCTTGGGGTTCACGCCCGAAATCCGCAAAGCGAGAGCGACATTTTCATACACATTACGGTCTGAAAGCAACTTAAAATCTTGGAACACAATGCCCATGTGTCTACGCAAGGTTTGCACCAAACGTTCCGGCGTATTTTTGCTATCAAACACTAGGTTCTGCGTAAAGTGAACCATCAGTTGCCCGCCTCGATCGAGGTCTGGGCGCTCATCCATATAAACTAATTTGAGCAACGTCGATTTACCAGCACCCGAATGTCCTGTCAAAAAAACGAATTCGCCCTTATGAATACGGAACGTTACATCGGAAAGGGCTTTCCAATCATCTTCATAAGTTTTCGTGACGTGAAGAAACTGAATCATAAAGCCTTCTTGGAAATAACAAAAAAAACTCGATCAGAACGAGCGAGCTTAGTACTCAAAGTAAAATCGGCGTAAGAAGCTTCTATTTCAAGGGAAGCCGCGCGCGCTGCCTTCGTAAAAAAGCGCATAGGATAAATCACTTGACGGTGCGTTTCCGTTTTGTGATTATAGGTGCCATTGGGGTTGGATTCAAAAAAGTCAAAGCGGTTGAATTGCTCCCGCGTGGAGCGTTCATACCAACTGCGGCGCGTTACAAAAGCCTCACCTGGATATTCGTCTATACTGGAGCTATCGGCAAAATACGAGAGAGAATTATGCTCTGTGGTGACATCAAAAATGAAAACCCCTTTGTCCGTAAGGAGACGGTACACTTCCGAAAAAAAGGAGGCAATACCCTCCTCCGAAAGATAATTGATGGCATCATAAGTCATGAGAATCATATCAAACTTGCGTGTAAATGGGAGCTGAACGGCATTCACCGTCACTCTGTACCCCGCGTATTCTGGGTTCGCCAAAGCGATCATTTCTGAAGAAATATCAGTTGTCACACGATATTGAATAGAAGAGGGGCGAAAATGATAAGCGAGAAGACCACTCCCTGCGCCCAATTCTAAAAGGGATTTCGGCTTTCTCCCATGAGTTTTCAAAAGGAGTAATAAATAGTCCGCCCATGAAGCATAATCCACATGCTCCATAACCCTCTGATAATAAGGGGCCAGTGCCGCATACGGCCTCGCCTCTATCACTCTTTCAGCCGAATCTCGATATGGACTTCTTCCCGCCACTTTTTGACTAGCTCCTCAAGCTTTTTATTTTCCATGTAGGTAATGGCCATTTGCTCCACTTTCATGTAATCTTCTTCTAATGTATATTCTCGCACTTGACGCGAATCCTCTAAACGGAAAATATGGTAGGAATCCCCAATAAGAACAGGTTCTGAATTTTCACCCGCAGCAAGCGGAGAGAGAGCCTGCACATACGCGGAATCAATTTCTGTTTTTTCAAACCAACCGAGACTTCCGCCCTTAAAATTCGTCTCTTTGTCATCGCTCAAACTTTTTGCAGCAGCAGCGAAGAGAGCTTGCGTGGTAAGCACTTTACGAAGAGAATCCGCCTTAGCAAACACCATGGCGGAGTCTGCCACCACAGGCACTGTACGGAGCAAAATCTGAGCGGTACGGATACCATCTTCCTTACGACCCAACACCCGAATAATGTGCCAGCCTAAGGCCGTTTGCACTGGTTTATCGGTGTATTCACCATTGCCAAGATGTTCAATAGCGCGTTCATAATCAGGGTCTAAAAGGCCTTTCTTAAAGTAACCGATATCTCCGCCCTTTTTTGCAGAAGAATCTTGAGAATGACGTCCTGCAAGCACGTCCCAGCTCATACCATGATCCAAACTATCAATTAAGATCTCCGTACTTTTTTTCACGGAATCAATAATTCCCTGATTCGGTTTAATCTTCATCTGCAAATGGCTTACCAAAATGCAATTGTACTGACGCGGCAAAGAATCCTTGTAATTCTTGTAAAACTCTGTGACTTCTTTTTTGGTAGGCTGAATAACGCCCACATGCAATTGACGAATGCGCCCAATGGTCATTTGCTCCCGGACCTGCTTAGAAAGGTTGTCGCGGTATTGAGCAATACTCAAACCTAACTGAGAGCGAATCGCTTTTTCGAGAGTCGCCATATCAATATTTTGACGGAGTGCCAAGTTTTGCAAATGCGCGGTAACACGCTGATCCACTTCGTCTTCGGTAACCTTAATAGAATCCCGATCCACACGACTCAAAAGCACCTTATCATCAATCAATTTGTCTAAAACAAACTTGATCTGCTGATCTTCCGTCATGGAACTAGCCTCTGGCATACTCTGAAACTGATATAAGTTGTTCATCACTTCGGAGCGCATGATGGGCTTTCCATCGACCACCGCCGCAATGGACTCAAAAAGTTCCGGTGCCGCATAGACGCTAGTGCTAGCAACCACGAAAAAAAGACCGGAAAAGACATAGGACAGGATTCTATTCATTCATTCCTCCTTATTCCTTACCAGGGCCACAGAAATAGTCCGGGTAAGTAAAAATAGCACGTTTATTTTTTGTTTCAATTTTAAAATTTTTCATTTTCTCATTGCGTTTATCTCCGCGCGCAAGATTTTCTGCAAAAGAAAACACCTCTGCCAAAGGCTTCACTGAACCGGAATCCAAAGACGAGAATATCACCATGCTCTTAAAAAAACCTTTGCAGGAACGCGGCGGAGTCAATTTACCTACTGCAAGCGCACTCAAATCTTCCGCAATACAAGGATCTGGAGAGGTTTTAAGAGAATCAAAGCGTGTGATTTTTACACTATTAGAATCAATAGAGGGAAGAGCGTTCATATTTTGAGATTTGAGTTCGCGAAAAACTCGAGTAGCGGTTTTCGTATCTGCATATCGAAAAATAACACCCGAATAGAGGCTCTGCGTACGCAAAAAATATTCAGGATGTGCTTCATAATAGTGTTGCACTTCATTTTCCGTCACTTGTAGAGTATCCGTAATCTTAGACGCTAACCGATCCAGAATAATCTTTTTTCGGGAAAAATCCAAAATGCGTTTGGTTTCTGGATCTTGATCCAAACCGCGCACCAGGGCTTCTTGATAAAGGGCCTCTTGCGTGACCCAAGTTTCCAGCATCTGCAAACGTTGTCTCTCAGAAGTTTGATCCCAATCTGGCCTGAGCAATTTGAGTTCGGATAGCTTTAATTCCGTTTTGCCCACACTAGCAACGACCGGGTCCGATTTTTTCCACGGCAAATCACAGCCCCAAAGGCACAAGACACAAATGAAAGCGAACCATTTAATCATTGAAGGGTAAATTAGAAAATTAAAGTTCTTGAGAGTCTTAAAGTCGTCCGAATTGTCCCTTGAGTTTTGCGAGAGCGCTGACTTCAACGACTTCTTCGGGCGCAGAGGCTAAAAAGCCCCGTTTATAACGCAAAAGAGAAAAACGTTCAAGAAGGCCTTCCGCCTGAACCCAAAGTTCAAAATAGGCCTCATTATCACCGATGAAGCGCTCTATATGCGTCAAAAGATCTCGGGCGGCTTTGAGTTCAAAATCTTTAAGAAAACGACCGTTGAGGAAAGGCCTAAAACGCTCGCGAAGTTCTTTCCCGTTTGCCAATGGAAGCGTATCCAGGATACTTTCCAAGTGATCCACATCCGCATTCCAAAAGCGAGCAATCAGTACGAGACGTTTGTAAAGCGAAGGGCATGAAAGTAAAGCGAGGGCTAATTTTTCGTAATCTTCCCGGATAGGTTTCTGGCACCGCCACTGCGCCATGCTCTCTCTTAAAAGAGACCATCCACGAATAAAAAACGGCAACCCCAAAAGCCCGGATTCCCAGACAAATTGTACCAAACCCGTGCGCACTTGATTTTCAGTATCCCCTGTCGCCTGAGAAAGTTCCTTAAAATGGTGAATCTTTTTCCCATGAGAAAACTCAAGACCCGAAAAACGCTCCAACACCGATTCCAAATCACGCGCCGTGCGAGGTCGGTTTTCATTGACATCCCCATCGGCGAGGAGCGATTTTAAAACCCATTCCCGTGGTGCCGTGGAATAATCAGAAGAGGCGTTCGCAACTCCAACCTCCAAAAATGAAAGGCGATCTTCTAGTAGAACCCCGTAAGACTTGGGAATGCTTGATTCTACACGATGGAAAAAGTCTTGCCAAAAGAAGGATTCTTCCGGAAACATCGCGGCCATTTTTCCGAGACGCCATCCGAAACGGCAAAGCCCGACAGGTAAATCTAATGGAGCTCCAACAACCATAGGGCGAAGCGCCTCGAACCACTGGAAAATACCCCACTCTGGGGAAAGTTCTAACGGAAGTGTCTGATTCTTGAATTTTTGAATAAGCGTCAAATGCAAACGCAAGTGATGTTCTTTATCCGGGTTCAAGACCGAGGTATTTTCGGCAAAGTCTTTGAAACTTGCAAACGTTTCATACAAAAGAACCAACGGGGCTTCATTGGGACGCAAGTCCAGTAATTCACAAAAACGATCATCAATTTTTTCTTTTTGCTGTTCCCCTTTTTTGCGCAGCGTTTTCGGAAGTTCGCGGATAAAGGAGTCTTCCATCCAATCGCGCCATTTACCGATGTGACTCGCGAGCATGGCAGGCGTCAACCGAGGAACCATATCCATAGGGATTTCTAGAGAAATACCATCCCATTCCTTGGAGGCATCAAAGACCAATTCGCCTCGAATTTCAGTAGAATACAAGCGAAAATATTCAATGGTCCCCCCATGAACGGGTTCAGAATCCGCCTTCTTTTTAGAGACCGAGTGCGGTAAAATTTGAGGCCCATTCTGGAACGATTCCAAATGTTCCACCCCGGTGCCACTCGCCTTTATCCAGGCTTCTGCATCAAAGCGTAATACGTTGTCTGTATTCTTCTCAATAAAATCGCGGAGCGTCTTCAAAGAGTTGACACCTGGAGCCTTCCCCACCAAGTACTGCACCTGGGCATCTTCACTAGGAGCGAGCCCCCAGCGACGTTGTCTTGCCTCCAACCCGCGCAAACCTTCGACCACGCGGTTATTGAATTCCATAAACGGGAATGGTCTCGGCATATCGCCCATCACCACGGCATCCCTGAAAAAAATCTGCGCACAATCTTCGGGGTTCACACGTCCATAATCCACACGGCGCCCCCGCGTCAGCACCATGCTCCTGAAAGTCACTTCCTCGACCGCTTCCACAAAGCCACGTTCCGCATTCCAGCGAGGCTCATACCAGCGCCTTGTACAAAACGGGCCCGCCACTTGAATAATCCATTCGGGCTTGATCTCACAGGCTTTCGTCAAAAAGACGCGACTCGTCTCGCGCACCTCCGCAGAGAAAAGCCATTCTACACTTTTCCCAAACAAATCACTCCCAGGAAACACATGGGATTCGCGCCCACCCACCAAGCGGTAACAGCCATTTTCAATATCGCGCCGCGCCACACCCCCTAAGAATCCCGAGAGGAGCGCAATGTGCAAGTTATCCTTGTGAAACGAATCAAAGCCGCACACACGATCCTTGAAATCCACTTTAAGAATGCGGGCAAATTGCTCATACAAATCAATCCACTCGCGGCACCGCATAAAATGAAGCCAGTTCTTTTCACAGAACTTGCGAAGTACATTCCACGAGCCCCCTTTCCATTCGCGGTTAAACGAATTCCACACGGCAAGATACGTCAGAAAATCGCTTTTGTGTCCACCCAGTTTGCGGTGACAATCTCTCGCTTTTTGGCGGTCTGGATCTTCGGAGGGAAAGAGCCTCGGATCCTGAATGGAAAGCCCTGCGCACACGATAATTGCCGGTTGCAAAACGCCCGCATCGCGCGCCCGCAAGAGTACGGCGGAAAGCGCCACATCCATGGGGAGCTTGGACATTTCCTCTCCCAAGGCGGTCACATCGGCACCCTGTTCTCCGTGGGTGAGTGCGCCCAATTCATGGAGTGCTTTGTAAGCACCTCTAAAAGCGGAACGCGGCGGGGCCTGCAAAAACGGAAATTCTTCGATCGCAAGACCTAAGCTGCGCAATTGCAAAACCACATTTGCCAAATTGGAGCGGCGGATTTCAGGTTCCGTAAATTCTTCACGCTCGTTGTAAGATTCTTCGCTATAAAGGCGCACACAAAATCCGGGTTTCACACGCCCCGCGCGCCCCATGCGCTGCCTTGCACTCGCCTGAGAAATTTCCTCAATGGGAAGCCCCTGAATGCG
>Ga0209467_1000394_pt1 | contig 63218 bp, 58 predicted proteins | sample Higcelwee11metaG_FD_187175 | JGI IMG/M metagenome (GOLD analysis project Ga0209467, IMG submission 187175) | Freshwater pond sediment microbial communities from the University of Edinburgh, under environmental carbon perturbations - High... | ecosystem: Environmental > Aquatic > Freshwater >...
CCCGGCACAAAAAGGGGCCGCCGCGCATTCGAAAGCGGCGGGCGTCGAGCAAAAGGGCGCCGGTTGCGACGTCGAGAACCCGCAGCTCGTAGCGCAAAGACGTCTCCGTCCCCCACAGGGCGGGCAGGCCAAGATGCAGTTTCCCCACATATTCCGTGACGGTCAACACGGCCACGGTATCCGCGCCGCAGGCCCGGGCGGCGGCCGCAAGCTCCATGTCCCCGGCGTCGGGCCAGGATCGCTCCCCAAGGGCGGCCAGCAGGCCATCCCGGGGAATCGAAACGGCCGTGGTCTGGGCGGTCAGGACGGCGGCGGCGGCGGCCAGGGCCGTGATCTCCTTTTCCGCCGCGTTGGGGGTGTTCTCTCCATTAACCACCCGGGCCAGGATGATCAGGTTTCCCAGATCGCGCCCGGACAGGGAGGTGTTCCGGTCTAGACCGGTCACGTCGGAGCCTTTTTTCACTGTGGCGCATCCCGACGAATACAGGGTCAAAAGACCCGCCAGGAAAAGAAGGACAAGGGTTTTCATGTCTCCTCCAAGATGTTGGCGCTTGTGGCCGACGGGTGAGTCCGGTTCGTCGCGTCCGGATCGCGCGGGCCGGAAACCGGCGGCAAGGAGGATGTAAACAATAAAAAGTTATTGTTCAACAATAAATTTATGTTGTTCTACGATTGTTCCCGTTGTCTGTCGTGGCGGCAGACAGAAAAAGGCCCGCGCCGCCGGTTTGGGCGGACACGGGCCGGGATGTGGGCAGGGTGCGCCGTTGTCGCGCCGGGCCGTGGGCAACAGACCCGGCGCCGGGCCGTCAGGGGGCTTTGGCGGGGGTGGGGCGCCTGGGCCTGCTGCCGCATGCGTCGGATGTTTTCAGGGATGACGCGGGCATCTTTGTCGTGGGAGGCCTTGCGCTTGGCCTGTACGGGCAGCCAGGACGAAACGCTAGAGGCGCCGCCCCAGGTCGTTGACCACGGCACGCATCACGGCGGCGGCCGCCGTGAACACGCCGGTGCGGTCCTTCTCCAAGAGAACAGCCCCCAGGTCGGTGATTCGGGGGGCCAGCACGTCGCGGCACAGCGATCCGGCCTGCGCGGACATGTCCGGGGCCTCGCCCAGAAAGCCCTTGGCCAGAAGGGCGATCAGATATTCCAGGTCCAGGGCCATTTGGTGGGCCATGGCCGCATCCTTCGCCGCCGCCGTGTCGGGATGAAACAGGCGGTTGAACGCATCGGGCAGGTCTCGGACCCAGGCGGCGTCGTCCGCCTGGGACAGCCGGGCCAAAAGCGCAGGCAGCGCGAAGTCCGGTTCGCTGCCGGGGAAAACGGGCTGGTTTTCGGGCAGCATGTTCGCCAGCTCGGCCGGACCAAGGGCGACCAGCTCCAGCCAGTCGTCAAGGGCCTGGCCGTCCGAGTCGTCCGGCCCCCGGAAGAGGCGGCCGCCAAACTCCACGGCGCTTAGGTAGAACAGTTTGGATTCAAGGGACAGGGGTTCAATCGGAATCATGGCATATCTCCTGTTGCGAACGGGACCTTGTCGGGGGTACACGGGAAGGCGGATATATTACCCCTACCCCGTTCGGGCATAAGGTGGAAGGCGAAATGGAGAACATGGAAGAGCAGGATGCCCTGAGAAAGAACGTCCTGGCGCGCATGAAGCGGATCGAGGGCCAGATCCGGGGCATCCAGAAGATGATCGAGGACGGCAAGGAGTGCGAGGACATCCTGGTGCAGGTGCGGGCGGTGCGTTCCGCGCTCACCGCCGCCAGCGGGCTCATCCTCAAGCGCTATCTGGTGCGCTGCCACGGCGAGGCCGCAGATGAGGCGGGCGGGGATGGCCGGGAATCCCTGGAGAAATTCATCCGGGTCATGACCCACTTCATCGACCGCTAGGCCCGCCTGGCCGCCGTCCCGGGCAACGCCCAGTCTGGGGGACCCGCCTGGCCGCGCCGGGGCGTCGCCCGCCGTCCGTCCGGAGTCTCCCGCTGGCGCAGGGCGCGGCTTACGGGTTTTCCCGGGGCTGGCTGGCGGCGTCCGCGATCTGTTCTTCGGTCAGCCCATACCGCCTGCGCCTGGAGCGGTAGTCCGCGAGGGCTTTGTCCAGCTCCGCCGCCGAGAAGTCCGGCCACAAAACCTCCGGAAAGGCGAACTCGCTGTAGGCCGACTGCCACAGCAGATAATTGCTCAGGCGCAGTTCGCCGCTGGTGCGGATGACGAGGTCCGGATCGGGCTGCCCGGCGGTGTACAGCTCGGCGGCGAACCGTTCGGCCGTGATTTCGGCCGCAGGCGCGCCCGTGGCCGCAAGCGCCCGGCAGGCCCGCAATATCTCCTCCCGGCCGGAATAATTGAGGGCCAGGTTGAGGCGCATGGACCGGCAGCCGGAGGTTTTTTTGATGACGTGGGACAGGGCTTGGCGCGGCGCCAGGGGCAGGTCGGACAATTCCCCGAACACCGACAGCCGGATGTCGCGTTTTAAGAGGGTGTCGGCCTCCCGGGTCACAAACCGGGTCAGCAGGTCGAAGAGGAAGCGGATCTCCTCCTTGGGCCGTCCCCAGTTCTCCTTGGAGAAGGTGTACAGGGTGAGGTGCCCGATCCCAAGCTCCCGGCAGCGGGTGACCACGGCCTTGGCCGCGTCGGTCCCGGCCTTGTGGCCTTCGCTGCGCGGCAAGCCGCGTTTTTGCGCCCACCGGCCGTTGCCGTCCATGATGATGGCCACGTGGCGGGGCATGTCGTCGCCGTTCAGGGTCAAATCTCCATGATCTCTTTTTCTTTCTTGGAAAGCGCCGCGTCGCACTTGGCCACATAGGCGTCGGTGAGCTTTTGCACCTCGTCCTGGCCCTTGTGCTGTTCGTCTTCGGAAATCTTCTTGTCGCTTTTGAGTTTTTTCAGGGCCTCGTTGGCGTCGCGGCGCACGTTGCGCACGGCCACCTTGGCCTCCTCGGCGTATTTCTTGGCGACCTTGGCCAGATCCTTGCGGCGCTCCTCGGTTAAAGGCGGGATGCCGATGCGGATGAGCTTGCCGTCGTTGACCGGGGTGAGGCCCAGGCCGGACTTCTGGATGGCCTTCTCCACGTCGGAAAACGCCTTGCGGTCCCAGGGCTGGATGGTGATGGTCCGGGAGTCCGGGGTGGACACGGAGGCGATCTGGTCGATGGGCGTGGGCGTGCCGTAATAGTCGACCCGGACGCCGTCGAGCAGCGAGGCGGAGGCCCGTCCGGTGCGCAGGCGGGAGAACTCCTTGTCCAGGCTGGCCAGGGCCTTGGTCATTTTTTCTTCAGTGTCCTTGATGGCTTCACGCATGTCATTTTTCTCCTTCGACGAGGGTGCCCACCTTTTCCCCGGTAAGCACCCGGGTGAGGTTGCCCGCCGTGAACATGTTGAAGACCACGATGGGCAGGCCGTTGTCCATGGCCAGGGAGATGGCCGTGGAGTCCATGACCCGGAGTTGTTTTTTCAGGACGTCCATGTAGGTGAGCCGCTCGAATTTGACCGCATCCGCATGCTTGGCCGGGTCTTTGTCGTAGACCCCGTCCACCTTGGTGCCCTTGAGGATGGCCTGGGCGTGCAGCTCCATGGCCCGCAGGGCGGCGGCGGTGTCTGTGGTGAAATAGGGATTCCCGGTGCCGGCGGCGCAGATGACCACCCGGCCTTTCTCCAGGTGGTGCATGGCCCGGCGGCGGATGTAGGGCTCGCAGACCTCCCGCATGGCGATGGCGGACATGACCCGGGTGGTCAGTCCGAGTTTCTCCAGGGCGTCCTGAACGGCCAGGGCGTTTAAGACCGTGGCCAGCATGCCCATATAGTCGGCGGAGGCCCGATCCATGCCTGCGGCCTGTTCGGACATGCCGCGAAAAATGTTGCCGCCGCCGATGACCAAAGACACCTGGGCCCCGGCCGCCGCAGCCTGGGAGATGTCCTGGCAGAAGGCCCCGATGGTGCCGGTGTCCAATCCGAACTGGCGGGCGCCGGCCAGGGCCTCGCCGCTTATCTTAAGCAAAACCCGGGTGAATCGCAATTTTGCCATGGTTCCTCCAAAGCAGTGGATGGTTGGTCCGTGGTCCGCGCCTCCACACCCGTCCGGGGTTGTAAACCCCGGACGGTGTTCCGGCAACAGCCAAAAACGTGGACGCGGCGTCTCGTGGTGCGGGCGCGCCGTAAAAGGGGTGCGGTCGGCCGGGCGCAGCCAGTCGGCCGCCGCCCAAAAAAAACGGGCCTTGCGGCCCGTTTTTCGGATTCGTCGTCCGGCCTACTGGGCGTCTTCGCCCAGGGCGAAGCGGCAGAAACGTCCGATCTGGACGTTTTCGCCCAACACCCCGACCAGTTCGTTCAAAAGATCCTGGATGGAGACCTTGTCGTCCTTGATGAACGGCTGCTCCAGCAGGCAGATTTCCTTGTAGAACTTTTTCACCCGGCCATCGACGATCTTTTCCGCGATCTGCTCGGGCTTGCCTTCGCCCATGGCCTGGTTCTTGTAGATATCGCGTTCCTTGGCCAGAAGATCGGCCGGAACCTCTTCGGCAGACAGGCAGACGGGGTTGGCCGCAGCGATCTGCATGGCCACGTTTTTGGCGAACTCCTGGAAGCGCTCGGAGCGGGCCACGAAGTCGGTCTCGCACTTGATCTCGACCATGACCCCAAGCTTGCCGTTGGAGTGGATGTAGGAGCCCACGACGCCTTCGGAGGTGGCCCGTCCGGCGCGCTTCTGGGCCTTGGACAGCCCCTTCTCGCGCAGCCAGGCAATGGCCTTTTCCTCGTCGCCGCCGCACTCCTGCAGGGCCTTTTTGCAATCCATCATGCCCGCGCCGGTTTTGTCGCGCAGGGTCTTGACCGCCTGGGCGGATATATCAGCCATGTTACGCCTCCTCCTCGCTGGTTTCTTCCTTGGCCGGGGCCTCTTCAGCAGGCTTTTCGGCGGCCTTTGGCGCGCCCTTCTCGGCCTGTCCGCGTTCCTTGTGCATGGCCTCGCCTTCCAGGCAGGCCTCGGCGATGGTGGCGGCGAAAAGCTTGATGGCCCGGATGGCGTCGTCGTTGCCCGGGATGATGTAGTCGATCAGGTCCGGGTCGCAGTTGGTGTCCACCACGCCGATGACCGGGATGCCCAGCTTGCGGCATTCCTGGACGGCGATCTCCTCGCGCTTGGGGTCGATGATGAAGGCGGCCTGGGGCAGTCCGTCCATGTCCTTGATGCCGCCCAAGGTCAGGTTGAGCTTGGTGACCTCACGGTTCATCATCACGATTTCCTTTTTGGGGAACCGGTTGATGGTGCCGTCTCCGAACATGCGTTCCAGGGTCTTTAAACGCTCGATGCTCTTTTTGATGGTCTGGAAGTTGGTGAGCATGCCGCCCATCCACCGGTGGGTGACGAAGTACTGCCCGGCGCGCTCGGCCTCTTTCTTGACCGAGTCCTGGGCCTGGCGCTTGGTGCCCACGAAGATGAGCTTGCCGCCCTGGGAGATGATGTCCACGATGAAGTCGTGGGCCTTCTGGTAGAGTTTGACGGTCTGCTGCAGGTCGATGATATGGATGCCGTTTCTGGCGCCGAAGATGTAGGGACGCATCTTGGGGTTCCAGCGCCGGGTCTGGTGACCGAAGTGTACGCCGGTCTCCAGGAGCTGCTTCATGCTGACGTAGGCCATGATCCTGATCTCCTTGGGTTTTTCCTCCACCCCGGTCCAGGCCCGTCAGACCCGCGCGCCATTGCGCCCGGGCACCCGGGGCCGCTCCGGGATGTGTGTGATTAGGGAACAGGGATAAGTAGTCGAAAAGGGCGCCCATGGCAAGAAAAAACATGGGAACGTCCCGCAGGCCCGCCTGCCGCGTCCAGCACGGGTGACGGACGCAGCAGGCGTCAAGCGGCGAAAAGGCGGCGTGGGGCTAGAGGGCCACCACGGAGTTGTCGCAGTCCCCGAAGGGGCTGAAGGCGTATGAGTCCGCCGCCGGATCGCTGACCCAGGTGGTGTCGTCGATGAGGTAGCGGAACTGGTATTCCCGGCCCGTCTCCAGGTCCACAGTGACGGAGAAGGCGCCGTTTTTTTGCTTTTTCAGAGGCGTCGCCCCGGATTCCCATCCGTTGAACTCGCCCACCACGACTACCGAGGAGGCGTCCTTGGCCAGATCCTTGTCCACGGTGAAGGTCACTTTGCACACCGGCTTGCTTTTCAGGTATTTTTTCCCAAGCGACATGGATGTGTCCTCCCGCTGGCGATACGGTCCCGGAGAGGGACTTTTCCAGCCTTGTGCGCTGCATGCGGCGCGTTCATGAAGCCGCCGCGGATGTCGCGTTGCGGCGTCGTTTTCCACACGCACTGTTACAGCAAGGCCTATCCAAGAACGTGGCGGATGTAAATCGTTTTGGCGACGATCCGCCGCCGGGCGCCGCCACGCCGGGTCGGCGGCCCTGCCGGGGCAGGCGGCGGCCCCTAGGCCGCCCGGGACAGGACCTTGTCCAGACAGGCGGCCAGACGACGCATGCCCGTGTCGATGCGCTCCTCGTCGGAATTGGAGAAGTTCAGGCGCATGGTGTTCTCGCCCGTGCCGTCCACGAAAAACGGACCGCCCGGCACGAACGCCACCTTTTCGGCGATGGCCGCGTCGAAGACCTTGTAGGCCGAGACCCCCGGCGGCAGGGTGACCCACAAAAACATGCCGCCTTCGGGCCGGGTGTAGCGCACCTCGGGCGGAAAAAGCTCCTTGATGCGGGCCACCATCAGGTCGCGTTGGCGGCGGTAGGCGCTTTTTATGGTCTCCACATGGGCGTCGAGGTCGTTGTCCGAAAGGTAGCGCATGAGGATGCGCTGGGCCAGGGTGGAGGTGTGCAGGTCCGAGGCCTGCTTGGCCGTGACCAGCTTCTGGCGGGCCTCGGGATCGACCGCCATCCAGCCCACCCGCAGTCCCGGGGACACGATCTTGGAAAACGACCCCAAAAGAAAGGTGCGGTCCGGGCGCAGGGCGTACATGGGCGTCTGATGCTCACCCAGAAAGCGCAGCTCGCCGTAGGGGTCGTCCTCGATCAAAAGCGTCTCGGAATCGGCCAAAAGCCCGGCCGCCAGCTCCCGGCGCGGCCCGGACCAGGTGATGCCCGAGGGGTTTTGGAAATTGGGCACGGTGTAGAAGATTTTCGGCGCCGGACAGGACAGCGCCCGGGCCAGGGCGTCCGGGTCCGGGCCGTCGTCGTCCATGGGCACGGCGTCAAAGGAGGCCTCAAAAAGCGAAAAAAGCTGGATGGCCCCGATGTAGCCGGGCTGCTCCACAAGCACCCGGTCGCCGGGGTCGAGAAAGACCTTGGCCGCAAGGTCCAGGGCCTGCTGGGAGCCGGTGGTGATGATGATCGCATCCGGGTCCACGGTCAGGCCGAAGCGCTTCTGATAGCGCGCGGCGATAAAGGCCCGCAGGTCCGGATCGCCCTCGGTGGTGGAATATTGCAGGCTGGCCGCGCCGGAGTCGGCGATGACCGCCTCGGCGGCCCGGGCCAGGGCGGCCGCCGGGAAAAGCCTGGGATGGGGCAGGCCCCCGGCGAAGGAGATGATGGACGGATCGGCGGTGACTTTCAGGATTTCCCGGATAAACGAGCGACGCACGCCGCGCGTGCGCCCGGCGAATGTCCACGGCGTCTTGGGCATGATTCGACCTTTTCCCTCTCCGGCGAACGGCTGGATTTTTTCCGCCGCCGGGTCTACAAGCATCAATGAAGGCGCGGGCGGTTCTTCGCCCGCCGCGCCACATCACACGAGAAAGGGGTTTTGTAGTGGAAAACCTGTCCGATCCTCAAGAACTTTTGCTGGACAATGCGCTCAAGCTGGCGGCCCGGGCCGGAGACCTGTTGGACAATCCCTCGCGCCTGACCGCCGCTGACCTCAACCATCTGTCCAGCGCCCTGCTCAATGTCATGGAGCTTCTGGCCGCCCTGGAGCCCCAGGACGACATGGGAGAGATCCAAGGCGACTATTATTGACAATGTGACGCCGGTCTCGGCCGCGTCGTCATCGCGCTGGCTTGCGGGGTGGGCGCCGCAATTCCACACTGAAACCAGGCCCTCCCTGCGCCCCTGCGTCGCTACGCCGCGCCCGGGGACGGAGGGCGACCGAGCACGATGCGAAATATTTTTTTCAAGCTATGCCTTTTTCCCCTGACCCTGCTGTTTAGCAGCCTGTGCTGGCTTGCCGTGGGGCTTGGCGACCGTAACTCCGTCTCCCACCGCCTGGAATGCCTCTGGGCCAGGCTTTTAGTGTGGTGCGCCGGGGTTCGCGTCGAGGCCGACCTTGGGGCGCTGACGCCTGGCGCGACGTATGTCTTTTTGGCCAACCACCAGAGCAATCTGGACATCCCGGTTCTGTTTTCGGCGCTTGCCGGGTTCAATTTCCGGTTTTTGGCCAAGGACAGCCTGTTTCGCATCCCGGTCTTCGGTCCGGCCATGGCCCGGATGGGGCATGTGGCCATCGAGCGGGAGAACCGGCGCAAGGCCATGCAGAGCATCGAGCGGGCCGTCTCCCTGGTGGCGGGCGGGGTGGGGCTGCTCATTTTTCCCGAGGGCACCCGCAGCACGGACCTCTCCACCCTGCAGGAGTTCAAGACCGGGGGCATGATCGTGGCGCTCAAATGCCGCTGTCTCGTGGCCCCGCTTATCGTCGTCGGCAGCGGCCGGGTGCTGCCCAAGGGCTCGACGCGCGTCGTCCCGGGACGCATCCGGATCACGGCCCTGCCGCCGGTGGACGCCTCGGCCTACACCCTGAAGGACCGCGACGCCTTCAAAACACATATGGAAACCATTATGAAAAACGCCTATCTGGAGCAGAATCGATGAGCCAGGGACCCTCCGTCACCCTGTATCCCCTGGGCGGCCTGGGGGAGATCGGGCTCAACTGCATGGTTCTGGTCAGCGGTGATGACATGGTCATCATCGATTGCGGCCTCATGTTCCCGGATGACTCCCTGTTCGGCATCGACGTGGTCATCCCGCGCTTCGACTTCATCCTGGCCAACAAACACAAACTGCGCGGCATCGTGATCACCCACGGCCACGAGGACCACATCGGGGCCTTGCCGTGGCTTCTGCCCTACGTGGACGTCCCGGTCTACAGCTCGCCCCTGACCCTGGCCCTGGTGGCCAGGAAGCTCGAAGAGCACAACCTTAAGGACTTCGTGACCCTGACCCCGGTTGCGAAAAACCAGCGCATCGAGCTTGGAGCCTTCGCCTTCACCTTCATCGAGGTCTGTCATTCCGTCGTGCACGGCTATGGCCTGGGCATCGAGACCCCGGCCGGGAAGATCGTGCATTCCGGGGATTTCAAGATCGACCGCAACCCCATGGACGGCAACATCACGGACCTGGAGGCCTTCGCCCGCTTCAGCGAGAGCGGGGTGAAGCTGCTGTTGTCCGACTCCACCAACGTGGAGCGCGACGGCTTCTCCCTCAACGAACGCGAGATCAAGGGCGCCCTGTCCGACATCTTCCACAAGGCCACGGGTCGCATCGTGGTCACGCTGTTCTCCAGCCACATCCAGCGCATGCAGGAGATCTTCGAGCTGGCCCACGACACGGGCCGCAAGGTGGCCATAAGCGGCAAGAGCCTTTTCTCCAACACCGAGATCGCCAAGGACCTGGGCTATCTGCGCATTCCGCCGGACGCCGCCTGCACCCTGGACGACCTGCCCGGCATGCCCGACCATAAAGTCGTGCTCCTGGTCACCGGCTCCCAGGGCGAGCCGCTATCGGCCTTAAGCCGCCTGGCCACGGGCGAGCACCGCCAGCTTCGGGTGCATCCCGGGGACACGGTGCTTTTGTCCTCGCGCTTTATCCCCGGCAACGTGCGGGCCATAACCCGGCTCATCAACCGCCTCTACAAACTCGGGGCCGAGGTGCTCTACGAAAATGTCCAGTCCATCCACGCCTCGGGCCACGCCTACCGCGAGGAACTGGGCATCATGCTGGATACGGTGAAGCCCAAGTTTTTCATCCCGGTGCACGGCGAATACCGGCATCTGGTCAAGCACTGCCGCCTGGCCGTGACGCGCGGAGTGGCCCCGGAGCGGGCCCTGGTGATCGAGGACGGCAACCCCGTGACCCTTTTCGCCGACGGCGGCATCCGCCTGGAGGACGCCATCCCGGTGGAGCACATCTACGTGGACGGCAAGGGCGTGGGCGACGTGGGCCAAAGCGTGCTCAAGGAGCGGGCGCTTTTGGCGGGCGAGGGGCTGGTCATCGTGGTCATGGTGGTGGACGAGAAAACCGGCGAGGTGACGCTGGGGCCCAACATCATGTCCAAGGGCTTCGTGTTCGAGCAGCAGTACAGCCATGTGCTGGAGGACGCCAAGTGCATCGTGTGGGACATCTTCGAGAACATCCCGCCGGGCAATCCGGAGCTGCTCAAGGAACGCATCCGGTCGTCGCTGCGGCGCTTTTTCCGCAAGATACTGGAGCGCGACCCGGTGGTCGTGCCGCTGGTCATCACCCTTTGATCCGGGCCGCGCGGCCCTGCCGGGAGCCTCAATGAGAGTCTTGCGCGTGCGCCACAGGGACAAAAGCTTCTACGCCTCGCTCCTCGAGGATCATGTGGTGTGCCTGGATCGCAGTCTGGGCCTTGATGCGCCCATCCCCCTGGGTGAATTGCAGCTTTTGCCGCCCGTGGCCCCGACCAAGGTGGTGTGCGCGGCGGTCAATTACCGCTCGCACGCCGAAGAGGTGGGGCGGGCCGTGCCGGACGAGCCGGTGCTTTTTTTCAAGCCGCCCTCGGCCGTGATCCCGGCCGGGCAGCCCATTGTCGCGCCCCGGGACGCGGGACGGGTGGACTACGAGGCGGAGCTGGCCGTGGTCATCGGGCGCACCTGCCGCCACGCGGCCCCGGACAAGGTGGCGGCGCACATCTTCGGCTATGCCTGCGCCAACGACGTGACCGCGCGCGATTTGCAGAAAAAAGACGGCCTGTATGGCCGGGCCAAGGGGTTCGACACCTTTGCGCCCATCGGGCCGTGGATCGAGACCGAGCTGGCGGACCCGGGGAACCTGGGGATTCGCACGCTGGTCAACGGCGAGGTGCGCCAGCAGGGCAACACGGCGGACATGATCTTTCCGGTTTTTGCGTTGGTGAGCTTCGTGTCGCGGGTGATGACGCTCAATCCCGGGGATGTGGTTTTGACCGGCACGCCGCCGGGGATCGGGCCGATCGTTCCCGGCGACGAGGTGCGGATCGAGATCGACGGGGTCGGGGTGCTGATCAATTCCGTGGTGGCCGAGGAAGAGACGGGGGCCGGGGAGTTGATCCAGTAGGGTTGTGACTCCTTATAATATATCAAGGCACGTGGATTGATATTCTCCGTGTTGTCAAATTTTTTTACGTACACTTGCTAGGTTGGCAGTCACAAGCAGCAAGTGGATTTTTTTGTGTTTTAAAATAGACAATCAGATATGGTGTTACTTGATATGATGCAATGGAGCGTTAGATTTCTAAATATAAATTACAATACTTATGTATTGCTCGTAATATAAGCTGCAAATATTTTGAACAGTCAATGCAAAATTAATTATCTCGGCGTGTTTGAATGTCATTTGTTAGTGTCTAGGGTAATGTTTTGCGTGATGATATTATATCTCATTGTGGCGGCGTTGCCGCCGATTTTATATAGATCAAATATTGAACTTGCAGCTTATATTCGAGAGTTCGGGAGTGTCATTTGCCACCAAAGACCGTCTCGTTGTCTGTGGCTCAACGATTATCCTTGTGGATTGTGCGCAAAATGTCTCGGATTTTATTTGGGAGTATGGTTTTCTACGATTATTTTCCTTGTTTTTGGATTAGTCTTAAGAGGTTTGTTTTCTTTAGTAATAACAATGCCGTTTATATATTTAATGATTGATTCTTTTGTAATAAAGCATGCAATAGTACTTCCTGCTGAGAACATTGCCAATGTTATACTGGCGATAGTGGCTGGGTTTGGAATGTATAATTTATTTTTGAACGTTTTAGCGTTAGGAGGGAGGGGTATGTTTCTTGTTCGCAGACATATTGGGAAAATATTTACAGTTATAATTATTATAAATTTGATATTAATTTCATATGCATTTGCTGAAGATGAAGAATCTGTTCCAGAAAAACCTCAAAAAATAGTAGTTCCAGCAGGGACGGGTGTGATTCTTCAAATAGAAGGGGGGGTTACCACGAAAGAGACACGTGAAGGTGATTCTGTATCGATGCACGTTGTTTCACCCGTTCGTGTTAATGACATAGTTGTTGTCAGAAGTGGTACCCCGGCGAAAGGTCTTGTGGCGATGTCGCGGTCGGCATCTTCATGGGGTGGAGCTGGAGAACTCGTGATAGAAGTGAAGTATACTTACACAATAGATGGTTCTGAGTTGATGTTGACTGGTTCTTCTAGTAGGAGAGGAGAGACATCGCATGGCGCTTCTGCTGCTGTTGCGGTAGGGACAGGTATATTGTGTTTGCCACTGGCATTGACAGGTGCGGCAGTTAAAGGTGAAGAAGGACGAATCTTGCCAGGATATGAGATTGTTGCAAGAACTATTAATGATCAAACTGTTCGCATCCTTTCTGAATCTGAACAAATTGAAATACAAAAGAAGCAAGAGGAAATTTCAACAAAACAACGAATTGAAGCTGAAGAAAGAGCGAATAAGCAACGAGGTGGGGAATCCAAGAAGAAGTCAAAATCATCAACTGCTGAATAACAAAAATATATAACACCTTGTGCGCGATTGGTTCTTCGGCGTCTTTTGGTGTCGCCAAGGCGCGTATTATCGTAAGAATACGTTTAATGAGAAACGAGGCTTCGCCTAAGGTTAATTCGCGGGGGGACTGTGCGCCATGCCGGATGCCGAGGACATTCCCCCTTCGCCTTGCCAACCACGAAGAAACCCGTCACAGTGCGCCTTCCCGGTCACTGACCCGGGCCGCGACACGCCCCTGCGGCCGCGCCGCCGCCCGGGCGATTCCCGTACACCGCACCGCGAAGACGACAGACACCCACGCCATGAACGACGCCCTGATCGAAATCAAAGACCTCCGCAAATCCTTCCAGGACCAGGCCATCCTGCGCGGCGTCAACCTCACCGTGCCCGAGGGCGGCATCACGCTGATCATCGGCAAAAGCGGCGAGGGCAAAAGCGTGCTGCTCAAGCACATCGTGGGCCTGCTGCGCCCCGACTCCGGCGAAATACTCTTCCAGGGCCGCTCCCTGACCCGCATGGGCCGCGCCGAACGCGGCGTCCTGGCCCGCACCATGAGCTTCATGTTCCAGAACATGGCCCTTTTCGACTCGCTGACGGTCTTTGAGAACATCGCCCTGCCGCTGCGCGAAAAAACCAAGGCCGGGGAAAAAGAGATCACGGCCCGGGTCATGGACAAGGTGGAGCGGCTGGAGCTTGGGCCGGTCACGGGCAAATACCCCTCGCAAATTTCCGGCGGCATGCAAAAGCGCGTGGCCCTGGCCCGGGCGCTCATCAACGAACCCCGGGTGATCCTTTTCGACGAACCAACCACCGGGCTTGACCCCATCCGCAAAAACGCCGTGCTGGCGCTCATCGCCCAGTCCCGCGAGGCCTTCGGCTTCACGGCGCTCATGGTCAGCCACGACATCCCGGACGTGTTCCGCATCGCGGCCAAGGTGGCCATGCTCGACGGCGGCCGCATCGTTTTCGAGGGGACCCCGGAGCAGATTCAGACCACGGATCTGCCCGTGGCGACGCGGTTTCTGGCTGGCGAGGAAGAAACGGAAACCGGCCTGGAGGGCGCGGCATGATCTGTCGTCGGATGCGGTCTTTGTGTCTTGTGCTTTTGTGTCTGGCGCTTTTTCCGGGCTGCGCCGCGAGGCAGGGCAAAAATGTCCTGTTCCAGGCCGCAACCATCGACTCCCTGTCCGCCGGGGCCATGGACGGCGGCGTGAATATCGCGGAGCTGTCCCGGCGCGGCGACACGGGCCTTGGCGTCGTGGACGGGCTGGACGGCGAAATGGTGGTGTCTGGCGGCGCGTTTTACCGCGTGGCCTATGACGGTTCGGTCAGCATCGTCGACAAGGCTGTGCGCTCGCCGTTCGCCCTGGTGGTTTTTTTCTCGACGGATCGCGCCGTGCCGATTCCCGAGGGCGCGTCCATGGTCGAGGCGGTCGACGCCATGGAGGCCGTGATGTCCACGAAAAACATCTATTACGCCGTGCGCCTGACCGGAACCTTCCGCCAACTCAAGGTGCGCAGCGTCGCCCTCCAGGACAGGCCCTATCCGCCCCTGGCCAAGGCCATCGCCGAACAAAGCGTGTTCGAATACGAGAACGTGGCCGGGACCATGGTGGGCTTTCGCTGCCCGAAAAACGTGGGCGGCCTCAACGTGCCCGGCTGGCACCTGCATTTCATCTCGGACCCGGACGCCTCAGGCAGGCGCGTGGGCGGCCACGTGCTGGCGGCGCGGGCCGGAAAGGTCGCGGCCGAGATGGCGGACCTGCGCGGGGTGGAGATGGTATTTCCCAAAACGGGGGATTTCGACGCCGTCCCCGAGGCCGGGGCGGCTGCGGCGCCCATAGCGGGCGAGGCCGTGGGCCATAACTAGCGGCCGGGGCGGCGCTACAGATTGCCGGTGTTGCGCTCGAACACCCGCAGTTCGTTGACGATGAGGTTGCCCAGGCTTTTGATGTCCTTGTTTTCCTGGCTCATGGTCAGGTCCCCGACCCGCTTGATCTCGGGTCCCAGGTTGCCCAGCACGAATTCCTTGATCTCCTGGATGCGTCTTTCCACATAGGCCCGGTCCTGCGGGCTGGTGATGTTCTCCAGAATATCCGTCAGCATCATGACCATGTAGGCCCGCTCGGCAAAGAAATTCGACGTGGCGGCCAGAAGGCCCAGGGTGTTTTTTTCCGCAGGATCGTCGGTGCTCAAAAACAAGTCCGAGGCCATGGAGGCGTATTCCGTGAAATGCTCGTGGGTGGAGCGGAAATGTTTGGCGCCGGCCTGGGCAGGCAGAACCTGGGCCAGGGCCATGCAGGCCACGACGAGAACGGCCAGCGGTCTTTTCATGGGATTCCTCTCGGGTTGACGGCGAGACATCTGGCGGCCCCGTCCTCGCCGACACGGCTTGCGGCTTTCTAGCAGTTTTTTTCGGCCCGGCAAAGCGCGGCGTCACCGTTTGGGAACCTGGCGCGGTTATGCTGGCCAGCTCCCGGGCAGGCATTGACTTTCGACGCGTCGGCTCTAATTTCCCAGTCACGGCCTTGCCTATTCCCCTGTCTCGCCGTTATGGTGGCTACCTATGAAACGATGTTGTCCCACCGGCTGTTTCCTGGCGGTCTTCCTGGCGGCTTTCGTCGCGACGCAGGCCGCCTGGGCGGGCATGCTCACCCTGACCTTCGACGACGGACTGGTCAGCGTGCGCGCCAACGCCTTTCCGATCCTCAAGAAATACGGCATCCCGGCCACCACCGGGATCATCGCCGCGCGCCTGAAAAACGGCGACGACGACTTCATGACCGTGCCCCAGGTGCGCGAACTGGCCCAGGCCGGATGGGAGGTGGCCTCCCACGGCCTGACGCACAAACGGCCCGTGGACATTCCCGAGGGCTACGCCCAGGAACCGCTCAAGAACTGTCGCCCGGTCAAGGGCAGCGACACCGTGTTCGAGGCCAAGTATTCCTATGAGGATCTGGCCGGACTCACCGAGGACGGGCGGCATCTCAAGGAGCTGGACAACGAGAAAGACGTCAAATCCACCCCGGGCAGCTACTATTACGACGAGTTGATCGGCGAGGTGGTGTTTCGGCCCCTGGACCCGGACGACGTGGAAGACGGCACCGTGCGGGCGGTCTCCTACCAGCGGGAGATGGAGGAGTCGCGGCAGGTGCTGGCCGAGCTGGGATTCCCGGTGCGCACCTACATCACCCCCCACAACTACTGGACCACGCGCATGCGCGACATGAGCCGCTCCCTGTACGACCAGGTGGTCACCGGCGGCGACGACGGCAACTTCGTCGACCGCACGGACCGCTGGTGGATCAAGCGCCACGTGGTGCACACCGCCGATCCGGCCCAGGCCATCATCGACCTGACGAAAAAGGTGGTCATTGACCAGGACGGCTGGCTGGTGCTGTGCCTGCACGGCGTGGGCGACGACGTGGGCTGGGAGCCGTGGTCTGCGGAAAATCTGGAGGCCTTCGCCGTCTGGCTCAAGAAAAATGGGGTGGAGGTGGTCACCATCTCCGAGGGCGTGCGCCGCTTTTTCGGCGACAAGGCGGCCCCCAGGGGAGCGGGATGAGGCCGCGCGCCCTGCGCATCGTGGTGGCCGGTTTTTTCGTGGGCTTTCCGCTGGGCGGCCAGGCCTGGATGATTCTTCACTACCTTTTGGGGCTTTCCCGGCTGGGCCACGAGGTGCTCTTTCTGGAGGACGCCTCGGACTGGGCCTATCCCTTCGATCCGGCCGCAGGCCACGGCGTGGACGATTCCAGCCATGGCCGGGACGTGCTTGAGGACATGCTCGGCCGCTTCGGCCTTGGCGGCCGCTATTTCTACCGCAGCGACATCGAGGGCCGCACCTTCGGCCTAAGTCCCGACGAGATGCGCCGGTTTTGCGCCGGGGCCGACCTCTTCCTCAACGTCTCCGGGGTTGTTCCGCTGCGCGAGGAATATCTGGTGCCCCGGGTGCGGGTCTTTATCGACACCGATCCGGTCTTCACCCAGGTGAAGATCGAGCGCGACCAGGGCATGCGCGACTACGTCCTGGCCCACGGGCATTTTTTCACCTACGGCCTGAACATCCCAGGAGGCGGCGTGCCGGATGTGCCGCTGTCGGGCCTGCCCTGGCGGCCGCTGGCCCCGCCCGTGGCGCTCGACCTGTGGACCGGCGGCGCGTCCCCGGGCCATGGCTACACCACCATCGGCACCTGGGACGCCAAGGACCGGGAGATGGAGATCGGCGGCAGGCGGCTGTCCTGGCGCAAGAGCCTGAAATATGAGGCCATGATCGACCTGCCCGCGCATCTGCCCGGGGTGGCGCTGGAGCTGACCATGAGCGGCATGAAGGAGGCCGCGCCGCGCTTCGCGCAGGCCGGGTGGATCGTGCGCGACGCCCTGGAGGTGTCCGCCGACCCCTTCGTCTACCGCGACTACATCCTTGGCTCCAAGGCCCATTTCTCATTGGCCAAGGACCAAAACGTGATTTTAAAAAGCGGCTGGTTCTCGGACCGCAGCGCCACGTATCTGGCGGCGGCCAAGCCCGTCATCGACGAGGACACGGGATTTGGCGCGGTCTTGCCCACAGGCGAGGGGCTTTTCGCCTTCGAGGGGCCAAAGGAGGCTGACGCGGCCATCCGGGCCGTGGAGGCCGATCCCGCCCGCCACAGCCAGGCCGCCCGCAGGATCGCCGAGACCTATTTCGACGCGCAGAAGGTGCTCTCCGGCCTGCTGACGGCTGTGGGACTGGGCTGATTCGTTTCTTCGATCCTCGCTGGCCTTTTTCCTGGTTTTCCCCGCCGCTGCTCCTGGCATGGCTGGCGGTCGGCGACGCCATCGCCACGAATGCCCCCACGTCACCCCCCAATCCGAACAACTGCTGCTGGCCTTTGACGGCGAGACTCCGCGCGAGGCGTTGCAGAATCTCCTGCGGCTCAGGCGCCGCACGGCCATTATGTTTCTTCGGTCGAGTCTGAGGCATGTTGCACAATATCCGGTCATGGTTTTCACCGTAATCGGCAGAATATCCCGTGGCTTTCCCTCACGTTCGGATTCTTGACAGAGTGCCAAAAATTGGTACCTTCATGCCTATGAAGTGTGTGGTCCAATTTCCCAGTAGGACGGCAAAGCAGATAAAAACTTTGCCTGAGCCGTTGCGGCAGGCGTGCGGACCCTGGCCTTGGAAATCGGCGTCAGCGGCCCGGCCAGGGCGAATTGGGCCAACTATTCGAAAATCAAGGGAAAGACGAATTGTCATCACTGCCATTTACGTAAGGGAAACCCCACCTACGTCGCTGTTTGGCAGGTTGTGAACCAGAAAGAGAGAATTGTGGAGTTCCGGTATGTTGGAACGCATGAAAAGGCCGACTACGGACGGCTGTGTTGATGTGGTGGTACGGGTGCCGCGCTCGAAAGTCCGTGAGGTTCGCGCCACACTCACGGAGATGTTCGGTGCGTCCGTCGTGGAGGAATTTCGCGACGAGGAGACCTACAGCCTGGAGGAGGTCTTTCCGGACATGGGGGCGGGCGACGCGCTGCGCGGGGCGCGGGTCAAGGAGAACATGACCCAGGCCGTTCTGGCGGCGGCCATCGGCGTGCGCCGGGAGCACATCTCGCAGATGGAGCACGGCCGCCGGGTCATCGGCAAGGATATGGCGCGGCGGCTGGCGAAGGCGCTTGGCGTGGATTATCGGGTGTTTTTGTAGTAGATACGGCCAGCTCCGGGCGCTTCATCTGAAGCGCCAGATTCACCGTCCCGCCTTCCCCGAAATCCCCTTCGCCGTAGGGCGCAAGATACTGCGGCAGCATGTAGTCGGATATCTCGCCCGGCATGGGGGAAAGTCAGCATGTTCCGCCGCCGGAAAGAGAAGCTCCTTTTCAGGGCAGGGTGTACCATGTCCCCTTGCCGGTACCATGCCGCACAAGCAATCCCTGTCCGACGAGCCTGCGGAAATGCTCCTTGAGCGTATTGCGGCTGGCCCCGGTCAGGGCGATCATCACCCCCATGGTGACCCGGCCGTGCATCCGGGCCTGCTCGACGATCCGCACGGCAAGCTCGGGCAGGGCGGTAAGCACGATCCTCTCCCGTTCCACCTTGGCCGCCAGACGGCGCGTCTGCTGCTCCAGGGCGCGCAGAAAAAAGACGAGCCAGGGCTGCCAGTCCGGCGTATCCGTGCGGATCGTGCCCTGGGTGCGGCGCAGGGCGAGGTAATACGCCTCCTTGCTGTTCTCGATGACGCTTTCCAGCGAACTGTATGGGACATAGGCATAGCCGTTTTGCAGCAATAGCAGTGTGGTCAGTATCCGGCTTAAGCGCCCATTGCCGTCCTGGAAGGGGTGGATTTCCAGGAACACCACGATAAAGACGGCGATGCGCAGCAACGGGTGCAGATTGCCGCGTTCGGCCTCGGCGGTGAGCCAGGCCGCAAGCTCGGCCATGCGCCGAGGCGTGTCGAACGGCGAGGCGGTTTCGAAGACGATGCCGATCTGCCGCCCGGAGGCGTCGAAGGCGGCCACGCTGTTGGACGTTGTTTTGTATTCCCCGCGATGCCGGGCGTCCTTGTCGCTGTGGCGCAACAGGTCGCGGTGCAACTGCCGGATGTGGTTTTCCGTCAAAGGGATGTCCGCCCAGGATTCGAAGATCGTCTCCATGGTCTGGGCGTACCCGGCCACCTCCTGTTCGTCGCGGGTGGCGAAGGGCGTGATGGTGAGACGCGACAGGAGCTTTTCGACGTCGCTGTCGGAGAGTTTCGCCCCTTCGATGCGGGTGGACGACCCCACGCTTTCGATGGTGGCGATGCGACGCAGGGCGTGCAGACGGTCGGGGGCCAACGTGCCGAGGGCGCGCCATGCCCCCTTGAATTCGTCGCACGCCGCGATGAGCGTCAATAGCTCCGGGGTGATGCGGATGGTGTCGGTTCGCAGCACGGGGGGCCTCCTCACCCAAAAATACACCCATATTCACCCATAAGTCCAGGGCCGCCACGGGCGGAATGGCCATGGCGTCTGGCATCGGGACATGGAACCGCGAGGGGAATGGCGGCGGCCAGCCACCGGCGCTCCCGCCGCCCCGCCAAAAGTTTTTGAAAGGGGTTCGGGGGAAACTTTTTCCAAAAAGTTTCCCCTGACGTCTTTTCCCGAAAGTCTTCCCGCCCCTATCTGTTCACCGACTGCGTCACGTCGTTGAGCCGGGTCAGCACGGTCACGTAGTAGCGGGCCATTTTGCCCCTATGGTCGGCGAGCATGGAGTCGTGGGAGCCTTCGACGACGAACGGTGGGTCGAAGGAGCAGATCTTGTCCATGGCCCGGAAGGCCTCTTTCAAATTTTCCTCGCCGCCTTTTTGGCCGATGGAGGGGTAGCATTTGACCAGGGCGTAGAGGAAGTCGCGCACCACGAGCATGGCCCCCTGGGCGTAGTAGACGCGGTCGTCCTCATCGGAAAAAGAGACCTCGTCGCCGGACTGGATGAGCAGTCCCATGGGCTGGTCCAGGAACTCGCGGCCGGTGATGTAGGTCAAAAGGTCGTAGATGTCGTCGGTGCGCAGGTTGAAGACGGCGGTTCCGGCGGCCAGTTCCTTTTCGTACTGGCGCACCAGTTCGATGCCGGTCCGGTATTCGCTTTCCGTGGAGGAATGGAAAAAGCCCCAGATGTCTTCGGCGTAGACGAGGCGTTTTTCCCGGGCGGCTTTGAGGCCCTCGTGCTCCGCGCCCATGGCCCCGTGTTTGCTGCACCGGGTGGAGAAGAAGCGGATCAGCATGCGGGTGGAGAAGATGACGCCTTTTTGGCGCGAGGCCCGGTTATCCAGGAAGCGGGTGGGGAAGAAATCGTTGGCGGACCAGCCGAAGGTGGAGCCCATCTCGCGTTCGAGCTGGTGGATGATGGCCTCGGCCAGCACGGTCCCTTTTTCCTGCGGCGAAGAATTTTCGCCCACGTTCTGGGACAGGGCCTTGACGGAGGCGTCCACCTCGGCAAAACGTGTGGGGTCTATGGCGTCGTAGATGCCGTTTAAAAGCCCGATGGCGTAGAAGGCCACGGGCCAAAAGAGGATGAACCCGGCGGCGATGAACAGATACCGGGCCGGAATGCGGCGGGCGAAGATGGATTTGCGTTCGGGATCGGACTGATTCGGGTCGGGGCTTGGCATGGCGGCGTCCTTTTTTCGGGGGCGTGGCCGATATATGGGGGCCTCGCCGTGTGCGCAAAGAGAGTAGTCCGATCCGCGAAAGCGGGTCAAGGGACGGTGTCGGGACTTTCCCTGGTCCGGGACGGCGTTTTTCCTGCCCTGTCGATGGAAAAAAGGCCCAGGGTGGATTGAAATGCGTTTGACTTGGGGCTAAAAGGGCCTTCATGCCGGAAAAGACAATACTTTTTGTCGCCCAGGCGCAGGCGGTGACGGCGCTGTTCCCCCGCTTCCAGGAAGCCGGGATTACTGCCGCAATAGCCGACAGCCTGTCCGGCGCGATGGCTTTCCTTAAGAAATCCAAGCCCATCCTTATTTTTTCCCAGGCCAAGATCGGCATTTACGCGGCGGAGTCGCTCCTGGAGAAGGCCCGCGAGGCCGGTGATTTCCCGCCCATGGTCATCTTCACCGACCGGGGTTCGGCCAACGAGGCCCAGCGCTATCTGGAGCTGGGGGCCAAGGATTACTGGCTCGAACCGCTGTCGTGGGAGAAGATCCAGGCGGTCATGCCCCGGGAGCCGGAGGCCGCCGCGAGTCCTGCCCCGGCCCCGGCCCGGACCGATCCGGCGCCGACCGGGCGGCGGGTTCTGGGCGGGGTCACGGGCGACGGCGACGCCCCGGGCGCCCGTTTCGCCATCATCGGCGAGCATCCGGCCATTTTGCGGGTGTTGGCCCTGGCCCGGCAGGTGGCCAAGTCCCGGGCCACGGTGCTCATTTCCGGCGAGTCCGGCACCGGCAAGGAAATGTTCGCCCGCTTCCTGCACGCCCACAGCGACCGGGCGGGCGGCCCGTTCGTGGCCATCAACTGCGCCGCATTGCCGGAGCATCTGCTGGAGAGCGAGCTTTTCGGGCACGAGAAGGGGGCGTTTACCGGGGCCATCGCCAAAAAACTCGGCAAGTTCGAGATGGCCCAGGGCGGCAGCATCCTTTTGGACGAGATTTCCGAGATGGACCTGGGGCTTCAGGCCAAACTCCTGCGCGTGTTGCAGGAGGGCGAGTTCGACCGGGTGGGCGGCACAGAGATTGTGCGCGTGGACGTGCGTGTTTTGGCCACCACCAACCGGCGGCTGGAAGAATACGTGGATGAGGCCAAGTTTCGCCAGGACCTGTACTACCGCTTAAACGTCATCCCGCTCAAACTGCCGCCCCTTCGCGACCGGGGCCAGGACATACCGGGCCTGGCGGCCTATTTCGCGGACAAGTACGGCCGGGCCTACGGCCTGCCCCGGGTCCGGTTTACGGTGGAGGCCATGGACTGGCTGACCCGCTACGACTGGCCGGGCAACGTGCGTGAACTGCAAAACCTCATGGAGCGGGCCGTGCTTTTGGCCGGGGGCGGGGCCGTGAAAAAGGCCCATTTCCTGCTCGACCAGGATACCTGGCCAGTCCCGGGAGAGGGCGATGACGGGGAGGACGTCCTGGCCCCGGAGCCGGAAGCGCCATGCGACGCCTCCCATGCGGGCCAAGCCGCCCCGGAAGAACCCGCCGAGGGCGGCGCGCCGCTGTCGGGAGGCTTTTCCGCCCTGGCCGGGGAGCCCTCCGGGGATATCGAGACCCTGGACGTCATGGAGCGGCGCATGATCATGAAAAGCCTGGACAAGACCGAAGGCAACCGCACCCAGGCGGCCCAGCTTCTGGGCATCTCCGTGCGCACCCTGCGCAACAAGCTCAACGAATACCGCAAGCTGGGCATGGACATCCCCTAGCCCGGCGTTTCCTTTTTTTTCCCGACGCCCTCCTCAAACCGCCAACCACAAGGCTTCCTGTCGCATGGCCCAGCCCACGACCTACAATATCCTGATGTATTCCCACGACACCTTCGGTCTGGGGCACATCCGCCGCACCCTGGCCATCGCCGCGCACATGCGCCAGAAAGGGGTGAACATCCTCATCCTCACCGGCTCCCCCCTGGCCGGGCGGTTTTCCTCGCCGGAAGGCGTGGACTTCGTGCGCATCCCGGGCATGATCAAAAAGACCAACGAGGAATACCTGCCCCTTTCCATCAAGATCAACGCCCGCCATGCCCTAAACATCCGGCGAAACATCATCGTGGCCACGGCCAAGGCCTTCCAGCCGCATCTTTTCATCGTGGACAAGGCCCCCATGGGGCTTAAACGCGAGGTCATCCCCACGCTCAAGTGGCTCAAGCGCCGCCTGCCCCGGACCCGCACCATCCTGGGGCTTCGGGACATCATGGACGACGCCGAGAGCACCCGCAAGGACTGGCGCGAAAAGGGCGTCTACGAGGTGCTGGAGAAGTATTATTCGGAGATATGGGTCTACGGCGACCGCGACCTCTACGACCCCATCGAGGAATACGACATCCCCGAGAGCATAAGCCAGAAGATGGTGTTCACGGGCTATATCCCCAGGGTTGTGCCCCTGCGCCACTCCATGGCGGCGGTGCGGCGCGAGGAGCGCATCTCCGGCGAGGAGAAGCTGGTCTTGGTGACCACGGGCGGCGGCGGCGACGGCTATCCGCTCATGGACGCCTATCTGGACATGCTTGAGGACATGGGCGACCCGCCGTTTCGCAGCGTCCTGGTGTCGGGGCCTTTTATGCCCAGGCCGGAGCGGGAGGCCATCGCCCGACGCGCGGCCGGGCTTCGGGTGCGGTTCTACCATTTCTATCGCCGCATGGAGGTGCTTTTGGGTCTGGCCGACGCGGTGGTGACCATGGGCGGCTACAACACCACCTGCGAGATATTGAGCCAGAACAAGCCTTCGCTGGTCATCCCCCGGGAGGAGCCGCGCCTGGAGCAGCGCATCCGGGCGGAGATGCTCAGTCGCCGCAAGCTGATCGAGTTTCTGCCCTGGGACGAGTTGTCGCCGGATTCGCTGCGCGACAAGATCGCGACGCTTCTGGACGATCCAGAGCCGTATTGCCAGGCCATGGGGGCGTTCAAGTTTTGCGGGCTGGACGTGATATCGGCCCGGGTGGCGGCGTTTCGCAACGCCCAGGAGCTCGAGTGCAGCGAGGCGTCGCGGCCGAAGAAAAAGCCGTCCGGCGCGGCGGCGGGCGAGGCCGGGGCCGAGGGGTAGGGGGCGGCACGACATCCATTTCAAGGAGAGCAAGTTTCATGGCCGACGACAGGCCCGTTTTGGCGATGGTCTTAAAGGGCTATCCCCGCATCTCGGAGACCTTTATCTCCAACGAAATCCGGCTGCTCGAAGAGATGGGCCTGCGCATCCGCATCATCTCCATGCGCCGGCCCCGCGAATCCTTCGCCCACGCCTCGGTGTCGCGCATACAGGCCGACGTGGTCTACCTGCCCGAGACCCTGGCCGGGCATTGGGGCGAGTTTTTGCGCCGCAACCTCAGGCAGTTTAGCCACAGACCCTTGGCCTACCTCACGGCCATGGCCCGCATGCTGCGCCAGCTGGCCCGCACCAGACGTTCGGCCTCCCTCAAGCACCTGCTCCAGGCCGGATATCTCCTGCAAGACCCCATGTCCCAGCCCCCGGCGGCCCATTTCCACGCCCATTTCGCCCATTCCCCAGGCTCCGTGGCCAGGTACGCGGCCATGCTCGCCGGGCTGCCGTACAGCTTCACCGGCCACGCCAAGGACGTCTATACCCAAAACCCGGCCCGGCTGGCGGAAAAGCTGCGTCACGCGGCCTTCGCCGTGACCTGCACCGGGCATAACCGCGACTACCTGGAGCGCCTGGCCGCCTCGCGCACCCCCGTGTACCTGGTCTACCACGGCATCGACCTGTCGCTTTTCACCCCGGGAACGCCGCCGCCCCTTCGCCCGCCGCTGCGCATCCTCGCCGTGGCCCGCCTGACCGCCAAAAAAGGCCTGCCCACGGTCATCCGGGCGCTGGCCCTCCTGAACGAACAGGGCCTGGACTTCACCTTCGACCTCATCGGCGAGGGCGAGGACCGCCAGAAACTCGAAGCCCTGGCGGGCTATTCGGGGCTGGCCACGAGGGTGCGTTTCCATGGGGCGCTGCCCCACGAAGACGTGCTTGAATTCTACCGCGCCGCCCATGTGTTCGTCCTGGGCTGCCAGGTGCTTGACAACGGCGACCGCGACGGCATCCCCAACGTGCTGGTGGAGAGCATGGCCATGGGCGTGCCCGTGGCCGCGACGCACGTCTCGGCCATTCCCGAACTGGTTAGGGACGGCGAGACCGGCCTGCTGGTCCCCCCCGGCGACCCCGCAGCCCTGGCCCAGGCGATCTTCCGCCTGCTGACCGACGCCGCCCTGCGGGATCGGATCATCCCGGCCGCTCTGGCCAGGGTGCGCCGGGACTTCGACAACCGGGCGCATACCGCGCGTCTGGCGGACATCTTCCGGGAGCTTGCCGGGCGCCCGCCCGGCGTCTTTGCGGCCTCCCGGGCGGACACGGAGGGGAAAGCGCCGTGAGGATCGCCTTCTACGCGCCCATGAAGCCCCTGTCCGACCCCACCCCGTCCGGCGACGCCACCATCGCCCGGGGGCTGACGGATTTTTTGCGCGCAAAGGGCCATGAGGTGCTGGAGATCAGCTCGCTTCGGGCCAGATGGATCTTCAAAAAGCCCTGGCTGTGGCCCAAGGTGCTGTGGGAGCGGCGCGAGGCCGGGATGCGCCTGGAGGACGCCCGGGCCGACCTGTGGCTGACGTATCACGCCTATTACAAGGCCCCGGACGTGCTGGGACCCTGGTGCGCGCGCCAGGCGAACGTCCCCTACGCCATCTTCCAGGGCGTCTATTCCACCAAGCGGGCCAAGGTCCTGGGGACGCGGCTGGGGTTTCACCTCAACCGCAAAAGCCTTCTGGCGGCGGCCCACGTCTTCACCAACCGCCTGCTGGATCTTGAGAACCTGCGCCGCATCATCCCTCCGGAGAGGCTGACCCACGTGGCCCCGGGCATCATGCCCGGGCAGTTCGTGTTCGATCCGGCGGCGCGCAAGGCGCTTCGGGCCGAGCTTGCCGGCGAGGGGCCGGTCATCGCCACGGCGGCCATGTTCAGGCCCGGGGTCAAGACCCAGGGGCTGACGTACCTGTTTTTACGCCTGGGGGAGATGGCCCGGGAGGGGCGGCCTTTCCGGCTGCTGGCGGTCGGCGACGGGGCCTGCCGGGAGGAGCTTTCGGAGCTGGCCCGGCGCGAGTTGCCGGGGCGGGCCTTTTTTCTGGGCCAGGCGCCCCGGGAGAAGATGGCCGGGATCTTAAGCGCCGCCGATCTCTTCGTCTTCCCGGGCATCCGCGAGTCGCTGGGCATGGTCTATCTGGAGGCCCAGTCCGTGGGACTGCCGGTGGTGGCCTTCGACAACGGCGGCATCGCCGAGGTGGTGGGCCGCGACGAGACCGGGTTTCTTACGCCGCCCTTTGACGACGCGGCCTTCCGGGCGGCCATCGGCCGCCTGCTGGACGACCGGGACCTGCGCCGGAGCATGGGCGAACAGGCCGAGGCCAGGGTGCGGCGGCGCCATGACCTGAGCGTCAACTACGCCAAGGCCGAGGCCGTGCTCACGTCCCTGGCCGACCGTCCGTTGCGGGAGATCCTTTCCCGGCCAGGGTCGCCCGAAGACGCAGAAAACCGATAAAATCCGTCTCCTTGAGCCGCTTGCAGGCGAGATAGCACCGCACGTATTCTTCAATGGTCATGTCCCGGCCGTAGACCGGAAAAAGGGGCCGCTCGGGCAGAAAGGTCAGCCCGAGTCTGGCCGCCACCCCGGGATGGATGGGCAGGGTGAACTCCCCGAAGGGGTCGGGCAGGGCGTCGCGCGCCGGGCCGGGCAGGGGCGCAAAGCCCAGCTGTTCGAGGACCGCCTCGGCCACGAGCAGACACACGGCCTTGCCCGGGTGGTTGATGGTATGAAACAGCAGTTCGTGGCGGAACCGGTCGCGCACCGCCTGGGTCAGCCTTATGTCCCAATGCCGGGCCTTCTCCTCCTCCCTTATCCTCGATTTCTCCAGGATGGCCTCCAGGTCGTAGTAGCGGCCGGGATCGGTGTGGAGGTAGATGTGCATGATCTCCCGGTCGGTAAGGCCCCGGGCCAAAAGGGCGTCCAGGAAGAAATCGGAATAGGCGAAGGCGTCGTTGGACGACCAGAAAGGCCAATAATCCAGAAAAAAGAGGTTGGGCAGGCATAGCGCGAGGCGCCCGGCGGGCAGCCGGGACATGAGCGCGTCGCTGGAAATATCCCCCCAGCCGGCCTCCAGCCGCTGGTACAGGAAAATTCCGCAGCGGCGCAGATCGGCGTCGGGAATCTCCTGGCGGGCATAGTTGACGAAGTGGCGCACCTCGAACGCGCGTCCGAAGTCGGGATGGGCCGACAGCAGCTCAAGCAGCGGTTCGCCCTGGCAGTTGGCGTGGATCAGACACAGGCGCTTCATGGCCCGGCCATGCTAGCCGCACCGGGAGGCGTGAGGCAAGGGGGCGGCCCGGGAAAATGTGCTGGCGGGTCCGCCGACCGTCATGATAATAAGACTCCGCCTTGATACGGCGCGCGCATCCTGCGAAGCGCCGGACCATTCCCCTTCAGGGGCGTCAAACGGCACGGGGCGCCATGTTCCGAAAACGACTGGGCGAAATCCATTCCAAGGGGGTGGTGGCCGTCTCCCCCCGGGCCACCGTGGGCGAGGTCGCGGAGCTTTTGCGCCAGCGCGCCTTGTCCTGCATTCCCGTGCTCGATGACGGGCGTCCCGTGGGCATCGTCACCGAGCGGGGGCTTATGCGGGCCGTGGCCGCCGATCCCGGCGTGGGGCGGGCCTGGGTGCGAGACGTCATGTCCGCGCCGGTTCTGACCGCCTCGCCGGACATGGCCGCCCACGAGGCCTACGCCCTCCTGCAACAGCACCGCCTGCGCCATCTGGTGGTCGTGGGAGAAGACGGCGCGGCCCTGGGCGTGGTCTCCCAGTCCGATCTGGTGGAGCATCTGGGTTGCGAATACTTCGTGGAGCTGCGCCGCCTGTCCCGGATCATGGTCCGCGACGTGGTGGTCGCCCCGCCGGACATCCCCCTGCAAGAGGCCCTGGCCCTAATGGCCCAGCGCCACATCAGCTGTCTTCTGGCCGTTACCGACGGCCGCCCGGCGGGCATCCTCACCGAGCGCGACGCCGCCTCGCTGATTCTGGCCGGGGAGAGGGCCGTCGCGATGCGCTTTGGCGACGTGATGCGCTCGCCGGTGCTGACGGTCCCGGCCGACATGCCGGTCCACGAGGGACTTCGCCTCATGCGCCGAAACGGCATCCGCCGTCTGGTGGTGGTGGACGAGGCAGGACGACTGGCCGGACTGGTCACCCAGTCCGACATCGTCAACGCCATGGAGTGGGAATACATCGGCGTGCTCAAGGAGATCATCCGCGAGAAGGAGGAGAGCTACCAGGTCATCTTCACCAGCGCCATGGAGGGCATCTTCCGCACCAGCCCCGAGGGCCGCATCCTGGACGCCAATCCGGCCCTGGCCGCCATGCTCGGCTATGACGACCCGGAGGAGCTCATCCGGCAGGTGGCCGACATCTCCGCTCAACTCTACGCCGCCCCGGGCCAGCGGGCCGAGATCCTGGGCATGTTGGCCAGATCCGACGGGCCGCAGACCTTCGAGGTCCAGTTCGTCCGTCGTGACGGGGCCAGGGTGTGGGCCTCCTGCACGGCCAGACTTTTTTGCGGCCCGGACGGCCAGCCTTTGCGCATCGAGGGCATCTGCCTGGACATCACCGCCCGCAAAAGCGTCGAAATAGCCCTGGCCCGCAGCGAGGCCCGCTACCGGTCCATCGTCGAGGACCAGACGGAGCTCATCTGCCGCTACCGTCCCGATGGCCGCCTGTCCTTCGTCAACGGGGCTTACGCCCGCTATTTCGACAAGGACCGGGACGACCTCATCGACACCAATTTCATCCCCCACATCCCCGAGACCGACATGGCCGTGATCGAGCAGGGGGTCTCCTCAATCTCCCAGCCCAATCCCGTGGTCAGCTTCGAGCACCGCATCGTCCTGCCCGGCGGCGACATCCGCTGGCATCGCTGGACCCACCGGGGCATTTTCGACGAGTCCGGCGGCGTGGTGGAATATCAGGCCGTGGGCAACGACGTCACCGAGCGCAAGCTGGCCGAGGAGGCCCTGGAACGCGCCCGGACCGAACTGGAGATACGGGTGGCGGCCCGGACGGCGGAGTTGGCCTCGGCCAACGCCTCCCTGCGCCGGGAGATCGAGGGCCGGGCCAAGGCCCAGGAAAGTCTCAAGGAAAACGCCATTTTCCTGGAGACCATCCTGGACGCCATCCAGGACGGCATCAGCGTCCTTTCTGCGGATATGAACGTCATCAAGGTCAACGCGGCCATGCGGGCCATGTACGAGACGGATACGCCCCTTGAGGGACGTGTCTGCTATGAGGCCTTTCGCAGGGGCGCCGCGCCCTGTCCGAGCTGTCCCAGCGCCCGGGCCATGGCCGACGGCCGCATGCATTCCGAGGCCGTGTCGCGCGGCGATGACGATGGCGGCCCGCCCGGATTCATCGAGCTTTTCGCCTATCCCTTCCGCGACGCCCTGGGCCGGATCAAGGGCGTGGTTGAGTTCGTGCGCGACATCACCGAACGCAAGCGCCTGGAACGGGAGCTCATGCGGGCCATGCGCCGCAGCGAGTCCGCCAACCGGGCCAAGGGGCGTTTTTTGGCCAACATGAGCCATGAGATCAGGACCCCGCTCAACGCCGTCCTGGGGTACATCCAGCTCGTCTTGCACGAGGAGTTGTCCCCCCGGGCCAGACAGCGCCTCAATGTGGCCGAGGAGTCGGCCCAGAATCTGTTGGCGATCATAAACGACATCCTGGATTATTCGAAGATCGAGGCCGGCAAGCTCGACGTCAAGGCCACGAGCGTGGATGTGCGGGAGATGGTCGAATCCCTCATCCGGCAGCATGAGGTCTTAGCCAGGAACAAGGGCCTGAACCTGACCTGGCGGGTGGCGCCGGGCGTGCCGGGCCGGGTGTTCGTCGATCTCATGCGCGTCAAGCAGGTCCTGCTCAATCTGGTGGGCAACGCCATCAAGTACACCGAACGCGGCGACGTGCGCCTCGAGGTCCTCCGGGAGCCCGGAACGGCCTGCGGCGCAAAGCCTGACGACGGAAAACAGGCGACGCTGATCTTTTCCGTGGCCGACACGGGCATCGGCATCCCTGAGGACAGCCGGGAGGCCGTGTTCGACAGTTTTTCCCAGGTGGACTGCGGGCTGACCAAAAAGTATGCGGGTACGGGGCTTGGCCTGGCTATCTGCAAGAAAATCGCACGGTTGCTTGGCGGAGATATCTCTTTTGACAGCCATGTGGGCCGGGGCAGCACCTTCCGCTTCCGGGTGACGCTGCCGGTGGACGAGGCCGACAGGCAGGAAATGCAGACAGGGGCCTTTTGTCCCATGCCAGGTGCAGACGCGGGCGGCGCACGACCGTTGCGGGTGCTTCTCGTGGAGGACAACCGCATCAACCGCATGTTCGCCGAGGATCTTTTGTCCAGCAACGGGCACGCCGTGGCGACGGCCGAGGACGGGTCCCAGGCCCTTGCCCGGCTTGCCCGCGAGTCCTTCGACGTGGTGCTCATGGACATCCAGATGCCGGTCATGGACGGCCTGACCGCCACCCGGGCCATCCGGGCCGGCCAGGGCGGCATCGACCCCACGGTGCCGGTCATCGGGCTTTCGGCCTACGCCCTGGACCAGGAGCGGGAACAATTTCTCTCCGCCGGGCTAAACGACTACATCACCAAGCCGGTGAGCATCGAAACCTTTTTCGAGGCCGTGGCCCGGGTGATCCGGGGCCGGGAATCCAACCTCCGGGAGCATGCCGCAACACGGTCTCCGGCGACGGGGCCGGTTGCGCCGCCGTCCGCCTCTCCCCCGGAAGACCCCCTGGACCGCAACGGCCTGGGCCTGCAGTACGGCCGAAAGATCGACCTGCTGCGTATGCTGGCGACCGAATTCGGAAAGTCCGCCCCGGGGTGTCTGGCCCGGATGGAGGCCGCCTTGTCCGCCGGAGACCTGTCCGACTACGGCCGTCTGGCGCACACCCTGCGGGGAAACGCGGCCATGTTCGGGGCCGGACCTCTGCGCCGGGACGCGACCCTGGCCGAGGAGGCCGCCCACCGGGGCGACGTGGCGGCGTCCGCCCGCCTGCTGCCCGATCTGGTCCATGGCGTGGAGCGGACCCTGGCCGCCCTGGCCGCGTATCTGACCGAACATTCAATTTCTTCGTAACAAGGACCGACACGGGATGAGCACCGCCGATTTCGCCCTCGTTCGTCACGCCACGACCTATTGGAACCAGGAGAAACGCATCCAGGGACACTGGGATTCGGAGATTTCCCCGGAAGGCGCCGCCGAGGCCGCCCGGTTCGCCGGGACCATGGCCGGGATGGGCCTGGCCCGCATCCTGTCCAGCGACCTGACCCGGGCCAAGATCACGGCCGGCATCTTCAACGTGCGCCTGAAGCTGCCCATGACCATGGATCGGGGGCTTCGGGAACAGAAATACGGCGACTGGACAGGAAAATGCGTGGCCGACCTGCGCGGCAAGGGCCTGGAGGAGCAGGTGGCCCTGGGCTGGGATTTCCGGCCGCCGGGAGGCGAGAGCCGCGACGAGGTCTTCGGCCGGGCCGAACGGACCATCATCGAGGCCGCCCGGCATTGGCCCGGCAAAAATATCCTGACCGTCACCCACGAAGGGGTCGTAAAGGCCCTGGTCTACCGCCTGCTTGGCCGCAGCTACCTGCCAAGCGAGTCCAAAGTGCTCAGGCCCGGCTGCCTGCACTGGGTGCGGGTGCAGGAGGGGCGGCTCACCCTGGGCGACATCAACGTGCCCCTGTAGGCCGCCTGACCCGTGAACATCGTCTTTTACTGCCAGCACGTGCTCGGACTCGGGCATTTCATGCGCAGCCTGGAGATCGTCAAGGCCCTGGCCCCGGACCGGGTGACGCTGGTGCTCGGCGGTCCGCCCGTGCCGGCGCCCCTGCCGCAAAACGCTCGGGAGGTCCGGCTGCCCGCCCTGGAGATGGACGCGGATTTCTCGCGCCTGTCGGCCTCGGGCGGGGGAGAGCTGGAGGCCATCAAGGACCGGAGGCGGCGGACGCTTTTGTCCGTGCTCGAGGCCGAGCGGCCGGACATCTTTTTCGTGGAGCTCTATCCCTTCGGCCGCAAGGCCTTCGAGTTCGAGCTTTTGCCCGCGCTGACCGCCATCCGGGAGGGCCGGTTCGGAACGGTGCGCGTGGCCTGCGGCCTGCGCGACATCCTGGTGGAGAAAACGGACCGGGCGGCCTTTGAAGAGCGGGTCATTAGGCGCCTCAACGCCTTTTTCGATCTGGTGGTGGTCCATGCCGATCCCACGCTTTTCCCCTTGTCGGCCACGTTTACCCGCACAGCGGACATGGCGCCCCCGGTGCGCTATTCCGGCTACGTGGCCCCGCCGGAGGAAGCGGCGAGCCTGGATGGGGCGGCGGTCCGGGCCCGGCTTGGCGTGCCGCCGGGGCGCCGCCTCATCGTGGCCAGCGCCGGGGGCGGCCGGGTGGGCGGCGAGGTCCTGGCCGCGACGTGCGCGGCCCTGGCCCTGCCTGGGGCGGACGTCCTTGGCCCGGCGAGCCTGCGCGTCTTTTCCGGCCCCTTCGCCCCGGATGCGGAATATGCGGCCCTTGAGGCCGCCGCCTCCTCCCTGCCCGAGGCCCGGGTGGTCCGCTTCGATCCCGATTTCCCCTCCATCCTGCGCGCCGCCGACCTGTCCCTGAGCCTGGCCGGATACAACACGGTCATGGCCGTGCTGCGCTCCGGGGTGCGGGCCTTGGTGCGGCCTTTCGAGCAAAACCATGAGCAGCGCCTGCGCGCCCGGCGCCTGGAAGACTCCGGGCTTCTTGCGGTGCTTGAGGCGGCCGATCTGGCCCCAAAACGCCTGCTCGCCCGTATGGCGGCCGTACTGGCCGCCCCGCCGCCGCCTGCGGCCCGGATAGCCCTGGATGGAGCGGCGCAGTGCGCCCGGCTCCTGCGGCAGTGGGTCTCGCGCCATGGCGCGCCCCCTGCGGCGGCAGACGACCCCCTCCCCTAGACCGTCCCCTGCTGTCTGTTTCCCTCCGTCGCCCGCCCACATGTCGGCGTAATGGCTCAGGGCGCCGAAAAAAACGCCAAAATAGTTTGACTATCAAACATTCACGTTGTAAAGATTTCTCGACATCAAAATATTTGTGCATCAAAGGAGTACGGCATGATCGGACGTTTCGCCAGCCCCGGGGCCTACAAGGACCTTGTGAATTTCAAAGAGTTTTTTTCCTGCGCCCTGGGCGGGCTTCTGGCCCTGGGCGCCTTTTTATGGTCCCATTTCGGCTGGCGGCCGGAATCCGTGGCCATGGCCCTGGCCGTGGCCTCGCTTGTGATCAACGGGCTGCCCATCGTGTGGGGCGCGGCGCGCGGGCTTTTCGAGCGCCGGGTCAATGTGGACGAACTGGTGAGCCTGGCCCTCGTGGCCTCGGTGATCCAGGGCGAATACCTGACCGCCGCCGTGGTGGCCTTCATCATGACCCTGGGGTCCCAGGTGGAGGAGATCGTCAGCGACTCGGCCCGCAAATCCATCCAATCCCTGGCCCGCATGACCCCGGAGACGGCCGCCCTGGTGGACCCGGACGGACGGACGCGCCAGATTCCCGTGGCCGAGGTCAAGGTCGGGGACCGGCTTATGATCCGGCCCGGAGAGCGGGTGGCGGTGGACGCCCGGGTGGTGTCCGGAATCACGGCCATGGACGAATCCTCGGTGACCGGCGAGGCCATGCCCGTCAACCGGGGCGTGGGCGACGAGGTGCTGGCCGGGACCCTGAGCTACAACGGGGTCATCGAGATCGTGGCCACGCGGGTCGGCCAGGACACCACGCTTGGCACGGTGATCAAGCTGGTGACCGACGCCGAGAGCCACCGGCCCAAAGCCGCCCGGATGGTGGACGCCTACGCCAGGTGGTTTACGCCCGTGGTTTTGGCTGTGGCCGGGCTGGCCTGGGGCCTCTCCGGCGACATGGACCGGGCTGTGGCCGTGCTTGTGGCCGGATGCCCCTGCGCCCTGCTCATGGCCGCGCCGACAGCCGCCGTGGCCGCCGTGGCCCGGGCCGCGCGCCTGGGGATACTGGTCAAGGGCGGCAGGCCGCTTGAGGAGGTGGGCCGGGTGGACACGGTGTTTTTCGACAAAACCGGCACCCTGACGCTTGGCGAACCGGTGGTGGACGCCGTGATTCCGGCCCCCGGCGTGTCGGTGTCCGCGCTTTTGGCCGCCGCCGCCTGCGCCGAGGAAAATTCCACCCACCCCCTGGCCCGGGCCGTGCTGCATGCCGCCGCCCGGGAGAATGTGGCCGTGCAAAGGGCCGAAGGGTTCGTCAGCGAGGCCGGGACCGGAGTCAAGGCCCGCCTTGGCGGCCGCGAGATCGAGGTGGGCGGCGCCTCCCTGGCCCACGGCGCCCATCTGCCGCCGGTCCTGGCCGAGGCCATGGAGGAGGCGGCGGCGCGCGGAGCCACCCCGCTTGTGGTCTTGCAGGATGGCGAGCCGCTTGGCATCCTGGCCGTCACGGACGCCATCCGCCCCGCGGCCCGCGACGCCGTGGCTTCGCTGCGCAGCCTTGGCGTCACCCGGGTGGGCATCCTTTCCGGCGACCATGACCGCAGCGTGGCCGGGGTGGCGGCGGCGCTCGGCATTACCGAATCCTGGCCGGGGCTTAAGCCCGCCGACAAGCCGCGCATCGTGGGCGACTTCCAAAACGGCGGCCGCCGGGTGATGTTCGTCGGCGACGGCGTCAACGACGCCCCGGCCCTGGCCCGGGCCGACGTGGGCGTGGCCATGGGCGCGGCGGGAACCGATGTGGCCCTGGAGACGGCGCAGGTGGCGCTCACCCGCGACGACATCAGCAGGCTGCCGCTTCTGATCAGCCTGTCGCGACGCATGCGGCTGGTGATCACGGGCAACATCGCCCTGGGGCTGGCGTCCAACGCCCTGGCCGTGCTGGGCAGCTCCTACGGCCTCTTGAGCCCCATCGCGGCCTCGATCTTCCATAACGCCGGGTCCATCCTGGTGGTCATGTCCTCGGCGGCGCTGTTTTTTATCGGGGGGAAAGGGAGATAGGGGAGGGCGTGATGGGGGGAGAGCGTGATGGGGAGGGAGAGGGGGAGAGGGAAGAGTTTTCCGGGGGGGAAACTTTTTAAAAAAAGTTTGCCCCCCCGGACCCCCCCTTCAAAAATTGTAACGGGGTTTGGGAGGCGCGTCGCAAGCGATGCGCAGGAGGGAGAAGCGGCATGGGAGAAGAGACGGAGACAGGTATTGAGGAGCTGACCAGCCTCTTGATCGAATTTTATGAGCGGTTCTCGTCCTGGGAGCAGGGCGTGGTGCGCGAAACCGGCCTGACGCTCCCCCAGATGCATACCCTCGAAATCATCGGCGCCAGCGGGGAGCTGCGCATGAAGGAGCTGGCCGGGAAGATGGGCGTGACCACGGGATCGCTCACCGTGCTGGTGGACCGGCTGGTCCGGGCGGCCCTCGTGGAGCGGCGGCCCGACGTGAATGACCGGCGTTCCATCCGGGTCTGCCTGACCCCGGAAGGCCGCAAACACTTTGAAGGACACCATACGTTGCACCTGCAACTCTCGCAGGAGATAAGCGGCGCCCTGACCCCGGAAGAGGCCGGGCGGTTTCCGGAGATGCTCCGGAAGATCATGGCCCATTTTTAACAAGCGTCGCCAGCGAAAAAGCCCCCGCGTCCTGTCGGACACGGGGGCTTGGCGTGCATTTCGCGGGAAGTCCCGCAGGCTATCTGCCGAGTCGGCGCGGGCCGGAATCGACGCCGGTGTCGGCCTTGAGCTCCTCGATGAGTCGCCTGAGCTCCCCGGCCATGGCCGCCAGTTCGTTCACGGCATGGGCCGACTGTTCCATGGAGTCCGCTGTCTCCATGGCCACCCGGTTGACCTCCTCGATGGAGCGGTTGATCTCCTCCGAGGCCGCCGATTGCTCCTCGGCCGCCGAGGCGATGCTTTGCACCTGGGAGGAGCTTTCGTCGGAATACGACACGATCTCGGCCAGGGATTTGCCCGAGGTGGTGGACAACTCCGTGGCCTTCTCCACCATGGCCCCGGCCTGGTTCATGTCCTCGATGTTCTTGCGGGTGGCGGCCTGGATGGAGCGGATGTTGTCGCCCACCTCCTTGGTCGCGCCCATGGTCTTTTCGGCCAGCTTGCGCACCTCGTCGGCCACCACCGCGAAGCCCCGACCGGCCTCGCCCGCCCGGGCGGCCTCGATGGCGGCGTTTAGGGCCAGCAGGTTGGTCTGGTCGGCGATGTCGTTGATGACGTTCATGACCTGGCCGATGGACTCGGCCTGGCGTCCCAGGTCGGCCAGATTTTCGTTCATGGTCAGGGCCATGCGCCTGACCTCGGAGATGGCCGAGATGGCGTCGGCAACCAGCTTTGAGCCCTCGGCCGCCTTGGCCTTGGCCTTGTCGGCCGACTCGGCGGCCTGTCCGGCGTTTTTGGCCACCTCCATGACCGTGGCGTTCATCTCCTCCATGGCCGTGGCCGTCTCGCCCATGCGCTCCTTCTGGAGTTCCGTGCCCCGGTTGATCTCGTCGATCTGGGCCGAGATCTCCTCGGAGGAGACCGTCACCCGGTCCACAATGCCTTCGAGCTTTTCGGCGGCGGCCGTCATCCCCTCGTGCAGGGCGCTTTCGGCCTTGCGCTGCATGACGTTGGTCTCGGTCACGTCCTGCACCAGTTCGATGTGTCCGGTCTTTTCGCCCCGCGAGTTGAACAAAAAGGCGGAATTGACCTGGAAATCCCGATCGATGCCCGGTTGGGTGAACGTGGACACAGGGTCGCCCCGGCGCAGGCATTCCACGCCGCACTTATCCGTGCCGCAGATGGAGGCCCCCCATTCCTTGCAGTGACGGCCCACGAGGGCGGCCCGCTTCTTGCCTGTGACGTCCTCGGCCGGTTTGTTGATGAAGGTCCAGCGCTGCTCCATGTCCGTCACCGAGATGGGGAAGGGGATGGAGTCCAGGATGGCCTCGTACCAAAAGGCCTTGTCCACCACGATGTCGAAGGCGGCATTGAGGTTTTGGGCGGCCTGCCCCACCTCGTCCTGGCTGGTGACGGCCAGTCGCGCGGTGAAGTCTCCGGCCGCAAAACGCTTCGCCGCCTCCACGATGCGGGCCAGGGGTTTGGTGACGATGACCCGGGACAAAAAGAAGACCAGGGCCAGCAAAAGGACTATGCCCAGTCCCCCGGCCGCGAAGCTCATGGTCACGCTGCGCTGTGCGTCGGCCAAAAGGGCGTCCAGGGACACGGTCAGGACCATGCTCCAGGGGGTGTCGGTGCCGCTGACGGTGAAGGGCGACAGATAATAATAGGAGGTCTCCCCTGTGGCCAGGGACTTGTTTTCCTCCACGCGCGCCTTTCCCGCCCGGACGTCCTTGTCCCGGGCCATGGCGTCGCTGCGCACGTCCAGGATCTTTTTGCCCACGAATTCGGTCTTGGGATGGGCCACGTAGGTGGTGTCGTTGGAGAACAAAAAGGCATAGCCCTCGCCGAAGGGCTTGATGCCAAGCACCATTTTCTGGATCTGCTCCATGCTGATGTCCACCCCGGCCACGCCCACGATCTTGCCGTTTTGGCGGATGGGGGCGCACAGGCTGACGAGCATGGTCTTCTGGCCGCCCACGGTGTAGGAAACCGGGTCCATGACCACGTTTTTCCCGGAGCGAAAGGGCTTTGCGTAGTAGTCGTTTTTCCCGGGGGTGTCGTAGTCCGTACACGGCTCCAGGTGCACGCCGCCCACCCGGTTCCAGTAGGGCACGAAGCGGCCCTTGGCGTCGCTGCCGTCCTTGCCCGCGTTTTCGGCGTCCAATCCGTCCAGGGCGCCCGGTTCGAACACGGTCCAGACGCCGAGGAAATCCGGATTGTGCTCGAGCAGGCCGCGCAGCATGTTGCTCACCCGGGCGCGCCGGGTCTCGGGGGGCAGATCCTCCACGAAGGCCAGGGCCTGGGCCAGGCCCTGGGCCGCGCCGAGTCCCTCGTCAAGCTCGGCCTTGATGATGGCGCCGCTGGCGGCGGCCTCCATCTTGACCGCCTCCTCCACCCGACGTTTGGCCGACTCGTTGAGGGTCTTGGCGAAATACAGGGTGATGACGGCCAAAATGACCGTAACGACCAGACCCACGCACAGCGACAGCTTGAGACCGATGCCCATTTTTTTGAACATGCAGTTTCGCCCCCTTTGACGGTGGTTGGCGTCTCGGGCGAACGGCCCCGGAAGCGCTTAGGCAAATCATACGAAAAAGATGACCGGTACTACACGCTACACGATGCAGACCCTGTTTTCAATGTCCAGGCGCATTTTTTACAGCGCACATCGTATGCGCCGGGCGGATGTCCCAGGTCCGGGAAAAAGGGCGCTGTGGCGGCTACATCACGAAAACGATGATAAACGTGGGCGTATAGTCTATGGAATATGGCATGGCAAGCGGCAATCAGGGCGCTTCGGGCATGGCGGCTGCACGGCGTGGGGAGGGGCGACGCCCTGGGGCGCCGCATCCGAAAGGCGAAAAGAGGTGAATCGATGCGGTCAGGCCCTTAGTTCCAAAGCTCCTGTTCCTCTTCCGGGCTTATATCCTGCGGCGTCTTGGACGTCGCCGGGTCCGAGGCGGCGGCCTTGCCGGACCGGGGCCGTGCGGGCCGGATGTCGAAACCCGTCAGGTAGGCCCCGTAGGCGAAGCCTTCCCGCCCGTCTGCGGTGCGGACCCGGATCCAATTTCCCTGGCGCTCGAGGACCAGCACCGCCTCGTCCTTGTCCAGGCTGCCAAGGGAGGCGCTTTTGGACGAAGGCCCCTGGCGCAGGTTCAGGCCCTGGATGGTCGCCCGTTCGGTGCGCGCCGTGGGCGCGGCCGTGGGGGCTGGCGCCGGGGGGGCGGGCTTGGTTCCGATGCTCACGGAACAGGCGGGCAGGAGGGACAGGACCAGGATCAAGGCCAGAAGCGGCGTCAGGGTGCGGCGGGGCATGATCCCTCCTTGCGGGCGCTCTCCAGGGGGCGGCATTGGCCGAGGCCGCAGGCCGACGCAAAGTCCCGGCACATGTCCAAGGGGCGTCCCAGGCCGCCCAGAAGCCTGCCGCGCCGGATAAGAGGCTCTGCATTGCCGGGGGCCAGGGCCACGGCCTGATCGTAGGCCGAAAGGGCCTCTTCGGGGCGCAAAAGCGCGCTCAGGCACAGACCGCGCATGGAGTGCACGGCGGCCTGGGCGTCGCCTGCGGCCAGGGCCTGATCATAGTCCGCCAGGGCTGCGGCATGGCGATCCATAAAATAGCGGGCATGGCCCCGGGCGACGAGATATTCGGGACGGCCGGGGGCCAGGGCCAGGGCCGCGTCAAGCTCCTTTTCGGCCTGGGCGTAGCGCTTGGCCCGGCCGTGGACCTTGGCGGCCTCGTGATGCCGGGCGGCCCGGCGTACGGCCTCGGCGGCGGTGGCGGCGGCGTCCGTGTCGCCAGCCCCGGGGGACGTGTCGGCCGTCGTCGTCGGCGGCGAGACCGCATCACCCGACGCCGACGCAGGGGATCTCTCCGTGGAAGGGGCGTCGGCCTTTGGGGCGGCAGGGGGCGCCGTCTGACGCCTCTCGGCGTCCAGAAAGGCCGCAAGTTCACGGAAGATGCGCGTTGCGGCCTCTGAAATTCCGGACAGGCTGGACGGGCCCATGGCTACCCCGGCCCACAGGATGCGGCCGGACTCCACATCGATGAACCGGGCGTCGATGCGCGTCTTGCCGTCTTCCTCGGCCACGGAGCCGTTGACGATGGCCGCAGCCCCGGCCATGGCCCCCACCTTGAGGGCCGCCGAGGTGTAGGAGAGGCCCCGTTCCCCGAATTCCAGCTCCTCCAGAAGGCGGCTTATGATGCGCCGCTCCACCACCTCGAACCGGCCGGAATGGACCGCCGCCGTGGTCAGCATCTCCGACGCCAGACGGCCCTTCTCGCTGGTCCGGGCCTTGGCCGTGACCGGCTCGAACTCCAGGATGGCGATTTTGGGCCGCGAGGCCTCCCCGGCCGTCGCCGCGTCGTCGTGAAAACAGCCGGACGCAGCCCATAACAGGCTGAAAAAAAGGGAAAAGAGAGCGACGGACACGCGCGGCATAACCCGGAGGCCTCCTGACTATCCCGGCGCCCAGCGCGTCCGGGGAGGGGACGCGGGGCGCGGATATACGTAAACCATATCTCTTTACGCAATGCGGGAAGGGCAGGTCAATGCCTGCCCGCCGGGAAGGGGGGCCGTGACCGCCTCAAGGCGCCGGGCGCGCGGGCAGAAAAAGGGCGTCGCCCGAGGCCAGCCGCCCCGATGCGTCGACAAAGGGATCGTAGAGGCCCGTGAAGGCGAAGCCATGACCAGCCAGAAAATCCCGTAGTTCGGGGAAGAGCGGCTGGCCGTCGTAGAGCGGATAAAACGCCGTTTCGGCGATGACGCAACGCGCCCGGGGCAGGATGCCCACGGCCCCATGCAGGGCGGCCAGTTCATACCCTTGCAGGTCGAGCTTGATGATGTCCGCCCCTGCGGGGAGCGCCTCGTCCAGCCGGACCACCGGGACGGCCGTCCGGGCTGTCTGGCGGATGTCCTGGTCGGCGTATTTTTCGTGGATGCCCGTGGGCGCGAGCATGGAGGACAGGGTGCGGCGGGAAAGGACCGTGATTTCGGCCTGGCCCGACTCCGGCCCCAGAGCGCAGGCGTGTACGGCCACCCGGGGGTCGGCGGCGTAGCGTTTGGAGAGCTTGCGGGCCAAATCCGGCAACGGCTCGAAGGCCTCCACCCGGGCGTCGGGAAAAATCTCCAGAAAGCGCGCTGTGATGCGGCCCTTGTTGGCCCCGCCGTCCACGATGACCGGATCGGGGATGGGGCGCAGGGCGGTCAACCGGGAAAGCGGCGAGGCGGCGTGGACGCAGGAGGCGTCAAGGCGGCTTGGCAAGGTTGGCGTCATGGGCGAGCGGGCAGGGTCAGGAACCGGCCGGTCTGTGGCAGTGGGGAAAAAGGGGCAGGGCCAGGGTGAACACCGCCCGTCCCGCGTCGTGGGCGTAACCGAGCGAGGCCCCCATCTCCTGGGCCAGCCGTCTGGCCAGGGCCAGGCCCTGGGTGCTGTCGCGCTGCTCGAAGGGCAGAAACAGCCGCTCCGGCTCGCTCGATGGCGTGGCCTCGGGATAGGCCACGGACAACCGGGAAAAGGTCTCGTCGGACCAGGCTGAGAGTTCGATGGCCCCTCCTTTGGGCGTATACGCCGCAGCGTGGCGGATCATGGCCGTAAGCACCTGGGCGAGCAGGTGCGGGTCTTCCTCCACGGCGGCCGTGGCCCGGGAGTAGTCCTGGCGGCACACGATGTCCAGCTCCGCCAATTCCGGGGCCAGGGCGGCCAGCACCTGTCCGGCCGCGCCGCCAAGCCCCAGGCATTCGGGGTGCTGGTCGGCCGGGTGCAGGTAGGCCCGGATCCGGTTCACCAGGGCCTCCAGCCGGGCCGCCTCGGCCAGGATGATCTCGGCCTCATGGGACTCGGGATGCCGGTCGTGCAGGCGTTTGGCGAATCCGGCGATGGAGAACAGGGGATTTCTGATCTCGTGGGCCACCTCGGCGGACACGGCCCCCAGGGTCTTGAGCTTTTCCTGCTGCACCATGAGCCGCTCAAGCTCCACCCGGTCGGTGATGTCGATGAGCAGGCCCTCGGCTAAAAGCCCCCCGCCCCCGGTGTCGGGCGTGGCGGGCATGACCTTGAGGATGCAGTGCATGACCGTGCCGTCGGCGCGCACGAAGCGGCAATCCAGCGACAAGAGCCGGGTTGCGCCGGAAAAGGCCCGCAAAAGAACCTCCCGGACGGCGGCCCGGTCGTCGGCGTGGGCCTGATCCGGAAACCAGCCCGGGGCGGCCAGGGCCGTGGCCCGGGGATGCCCGAGCATGCTGCGGCAGCTTTTGTTGATGAATTCCAGGGTCAAATCCGGGCGCAGGGCGAAAACCAGAAGCGGCAGGTTCTGCACCAGTTCGAAATAGCGGGCCTCGGCCCGCACCATGCGCCGCCGTGTCTCGGCGGCCTCAATAGCCGAGGCTGCGGCGTGCTCCACAAGCTCGTAGCTCTCGATGGGCTTGACGATGAAATCCGTGGCCCCGCGCCTGAAGCTCTCCACCACGTCGCGCACCTCGCCGCGCCCGGAGATGACCACCACCGGCGGGGTGTCCGGGGTCCGCTCCAGCTCGGCCAGGAATCCGAACCCGTCGAGCACGGGCATGCGCAGGTCAAGAAGGACCAGATCCGGGCGCAGGTCGGCAGTGGCGTGCAGGCCCTGTCGGCCATCCTCGGCCTGGATCGTCCGGTAGCCCGCGCCGTCAAGCCACAGGGCCATGCTTTCGCGCAGGGTGGGGTCGTCGTCGACGATCAGGACGAGAGGTTTTTTTGCGCTCACCGGGTGATCCTTGACTGGGGGGCCGGGTTGGGAAGTCCTGCTCCATATATGCCGTGATGCCGGGGAAACGGCAAGGGGCGGATGGGGCCGAAACGGTCGAAGGGCAGGGGGGGCAGTGGGGCGAAATCCATTTGCGACAAAAATGGCAGTCTCCAAAAAAGGACTTCTAATGAAATTCTTGTTGCAAAAATGTAAAAAAATCCCTATTAGCCTCATCACTCGAAACGGCGACGGTGAGCGCGGCGCGGACGCCGTCCCTCTATGCAAAAGAGCGGACGTTGCCCGTTACTCACGGTTGGCGTGGCGGGGAAGAACCGGCCGCCTGGCGGCCTCAACTTTTCCAAGGGGGGTTTAGGTATGAACGCGGCGGATACGGCATTTGTCCTCATCTGCGCAGCCCTGGTCTTGTTCATGACCCCGGGGCTGGCCCTGTTTTACGGCGGCATGGTGCGGGGGAAGAACGTGCTGGGCACCATCATGCACAGCATGGTCATCGTGGGCGTGGTGTCCCTGGTTTGGGCAGTCATCGGCTACAGCCTGTCGTTTGGCACGGACATCGGCGGCCTCATCGGCGGCATGGATTTCTTCGCCCTAAACGGCGTGGGGCTTGAGCCGAAAGAAAGCGTGCCCAACCTGCCGCACCTGGCGTTTATGATCTTCCAGTGCATGTTTGCGGTCATCACCCCGGCGCTTATCTCCGGCGCCTATGCCGAGCGCATCAAATTTTCCGGCTTTTTGCTTTTTTCGATCCTGTGGCTGATCTTCGTCTACAGCCCCATGTGCCACTGGGTGTGGGGCGGCGGCTGGCTGGGAACCCTGGGCGCCTTGGACTTCGCCGGCGGCGCGGTGGTGCACATGAGCTCCGCCGCCTCGGCCCTGGCCTGCGCCATCTATCTGGGCAAGCGCTCCGGTTACGGCAAGCAGTCGTTTATCCCGCATAACCTGCCCCTGACCGTGATCGGCGCGGCCATCCTGTGGTTCGGCTGGTTCGGTTTCAACGCCGGGAGCGCCCTGGCCGCCAACGGTCTGGCCGCCAGCGCCTTCACCACCACCCACATGGCCGCCTGCGCCGCCGCTGTGGGCTGGATGGTCGTGGAATGGATTCACCGCGGCAAGCCCACCACCCTGGGCTTCGTCTCCGGCGCTGTGGCCGGGCTCGTGGTCATCACCCCGGCCGCGGGCTTCGTCACCGTCATGCCCGCCATCCTGATGGGACTTCTGGGCGGCGCCATCTGCTACGGCGGCGTGCTCATCAAGCATCTGTTTAAGTATGACGACGCCCTGGACGTGGTGGGCATCCATGGCCTGGGCGGCACCTGGGGCGCCCTGGCCACCGGGCTTTTCGCCACCAAGGCGGTCAACGAACTCGGCAACGACGGGCTTTTTTACGGCAATCCGGGCCTTTTGTGGAACCAGTTCGTGTCCGTTGTGGCCACCTGGGCCTTCTGCTTCGTCATGACCATGGTCCTGCTTAAAGTCGTGGACGTGGTTGTCGGCATTCGGGTAAGCTCCGAGGACGAAAACAAGGGGCTCGACGTTTCCCAGCACAGCGAAGTGGGTTACCAACTCTAGGCCCGCGAAGGAGCACCGTCCCATGAAAAAGATAGAAGTGATCACCCGGCCCTACAAGCTCGATGAAGTCAAGGAAGCCCTCACCACGGCTGGCATCAAGGGCATGACAGTCTCCGAGGTCAAGGGCTTCGGCCGTCAGCGCGGACATACCGAGGTCTACCGTGGCGCGGAATATCAGGTCGATTTCGTGCCCAAGGTCAAAATCGAACTGGTGGTCGAGGACGCCCTGGCCGCCGACATCATTAAAACCATCCAGAGCGCCGCACGCACCGGCGAGGTCGGAGACGGCAAGATTTTCGTCTCCCACATCGAAGAGGTGGTGCGCATCCGCACCGGCGAAACCGGCAACGCCGCCGTCTAGGAAGAACAGAACCGGGAGGGGGCGCCGCCCCCTCCCGGACCCTCTCCCGCCGGGGGGAATCATTCCCCCCGGACCCCCTGCATGGGCGTCTGGGAAACGGCATGGGCCGGAGAGCGCGCTCTCCGGCCCATGCCGTTTCCCAGACGCCGGAGGCCACAAGCACGCATGACCATTCCAGATCATCTGCCCCAGAGCGCCCGGGCCTTTGCGGCCGCGCGCGAGGTCCTTTTCGCCGATCTTGACGCCGGGAAGCTCGGCGACGGGTTCGTGGCCGCCCTGTCGGATGCGGCCGACCGCTATTTTGGCGAACGCCTGGCCGAGTACGGCCGCGAATGCGGCGGGCGGCGGGGGTTTTCCCTGGTCGCCGTGGGCGGCTACGGCCGCCGCGAGCTGTGCCCTTTTTCAGACCTGGACGTGTTGCTGCTTTTCCCGGGCGATCCGCCCGAATGGGCCGGGGAGTTGGCCCGGTTCATGTTTTTTCCCCTGTGGGACCTGGGCGTTGAGATCGGGCACGGCGTGCGCGGCGTGGGGGCGTGTCTGGAGCTGGCCCGCAGCGACTATCAGGTGTTGGCCTCCTTTCTGGATGCAAGGCATATGACGGGTGAGGCGGCGGTTTTCGGGGAGCTGGCGGATCGGCTGGCCCGGGAGGTTTACCCCGACCGTCGGGCCGGGTTCGTGGAGTGGCTTTCGCAGGTCAACGTGCGCCGTGGAAAGGTGCACGGCGAGGCCGGGGCGCTCCTCGAACCGCAGCTCAAGGAGGGCCTGGGCGGGCTTCGCGACGTGCATCAGGTTCGCTGGCTGGCGCATCTGGCCCAGTTGGCCGGGACCTGGCGGGCCCCGGGGGCCGGGGTATGCGGCGAGTTGGCCCGGGATGGGGCCTTTTTGCTGGTGGTGCGCTCCCACCTGCACCGAATCGGCCAGCGCAAAAATGACAAGCTGCCCTTCGAGGTCCAGGAGCGCATCGCCGAGCGTCTGGGATTTGCCGGACAGGACGGGGCGCTTGGGGTGGAAGTATTTCTGGCGGAGCTCTTGCGGCGCATGTCCCGGGTGAAAAACCTGCGCGAGACCCTGTGGCCGGGACTGGCCGTGGCCCTGGGGGCGGTGTCCGACAAGCCTCCTGTGGCGCTTGGCGACGGCGTGGCCAGGGGCGCGGCCGGGCTTGATTTCGACCCGGGGCTTGACGACGAGGCGGCCTTTTCGCGGCTCTTTCTGCTTTTCGGCACGGCGGTGCGTACCGGCGAGCCGTTGGCTTTTTTCGCCGTGCGCCGGGCCGGGGAGCTGGCGGCGCGCCATGCCGGGGAGCTGTCCCATGACGGGGCGGCCCTAGCCTCCGTGGTGGGCATCCTGGCCGCCGACGCCACGGGCAGCGCCGCCGAGGCCCTCTTCGACTCCGGGGTCTTGGCGGCCATGCTGCCGGAATTCGACCGGGTGGGGCATCTGGTCAAATTCGATCTCTACCACGTGCATCCCGTGGGGCGGCACAGCCTGGAGACCGTGCGGCGGCTGGCCGAGTCCGGGGCCTACCCCGACAGCCGTTACCATGAACTGTTTACGGGCGTGGCCCATACGGACCGCCTGATCCTGGGGGCGCTTTTCCACGACATCGGCAAGGGGCTGGGCGGCGAACACGCCGAGAAGGGCGCGGGCATCGTCCGGGAGGTCCTGGCCCGCTTCGGCGCAGACCCCGAGACCCGGGAGGAGGTGGCCTTTTTGGTGCGCGAGCACCTGTATCTGGCGGACACGGCCTCGCGCCGCGACCTGTCCGACCGCGACGTCATCGCCGCCTGCGCCGCCCGGGCGGGCACCATGGACCGGCTGAACATGCTGCTCCTTTTGACCTACGCCGACGCCCGGGCCACAGGCCCCTCGGCCTGGACGGGCTGGAAGGAGAGTCTGGTGTGGGAGCTGTACCGGCGCACGGCCCGGATGCTCACCGAGGGCAATCTTTTCGACGAGCATGACGCCGGTCGCATGCTGCGCACCCGGGACCGGGTGCGGGCCGGGGCCAGGGGGATCATGCCCGAGGCCGAGATCGAGGCCTGCCTGGACCAGATGCCGCCGCGCTATCTTATCGCCCTGGAAGCCGCCGAGATAACCCGGCACCTGGGGCTGGTGGTCCGGCTGCGCCAGGAGGCCAGGGATATGGCGGCCAGGATGCCCAGGGCCAGAGGCGTCGCCCCGGCGCACCAGGCCGGGCGGGGCGACGGCCAGGAGCAGGCCGGATACGCCCCGGGGGCCGTGGTCCTGGACGCCCGGCCCGCGCCCGGCGGGGCAGGCCACGAGGTGACGGCGGCGGCCATGGAGACGCCGGGGCTTTTCGCCGTGCTGGCCGGGGTCCTGGCCCTAAACGACGTGAACATCCTGTCGGCCGAGGTGTTCGCCTGGGGCGACGGCACGGCGATCTACGTGTTTGGGGTCTCGGACCCGCCGGACGCCCTGTATGCCGAGGAGTTGTGGACCAGGGTGACAGGCGCGGTGCGCTACGCCCTTTTGGGCAAGCTGGCCCTGGAATACCGGCTGGCCCAGAAACGCCGGTCGCTCCTGGCCTGTCGGCAGGCTGCGGCGCCCGTATCGGTGCAGGTGGAGAATCAGGCCTCGGCCCTGTATACGCTGATTGAGATTTCGGCCCCGGACCGCATCGGGCTTTTGTACGACATCGCCCATGTCATGGCCGGGCTTTTGCTGGAGGTCCGGCTGGCCAAGGCGGACACCCTGGGGGAGCGGGCCAGGGACGTGTTCTACGTGCGCGGGGCCGACGGCAAAAAGATCGAGGACCCGCTGCAGGTGCAGGAGATCCGCGCCGCGCTCATGCACCGCCTGGGGTGCTGAGGCGGCCCCGGCCTGAGGATCAGACGGGGGCGAGGCGGGAGAAGGCCGCAGCGGGCGCGCCGCGCAGGATGCCCTCGGTGCTTAAGTCTTCGTCGATTTCCGGCCAATGGATGCCGTAGCCGCCGCCGCATATTTCGAAATGCCGCCGGGCCGCCTCCGAGGCTGACAGCAACCTGGGATACCAGGCCAGGGGTACGGATATGGTCCGGCCGTCCATGAGGTCCACCACCAGGCTGTCCGATGTCAGGCTGACGCCTTTGACCCGCTCATCGGCTGCGGGAGCCAAAATGCCCATGCCATGCCTCCATGAGGAGCGCCTTGTGGGCCTCCACGAATTCGAGCAGTTTTTTTAGCTCCTGGGGCGAAAAGCCGAAATTTCTGGCCAGACTCACGGGTTCAAGCCAGAGCTTGGCGGAATCGCTCCCGCGATCCACATGCACGTGCCACGGTTCGTTGGGTTCGTGGCTGTAGAAATAATACCGGTAGGGGCCGTCGCGCAAGACCGTGGGCATGGGTTTCTCCCCGTGCGGCGGTGTCGGATGCCCATGCCATGCCCCAAATCGCCCGCCAGGGCAACCGCCGCCCTGGGGGCGCCGCCGCCGGACCGGCGGAGGGCCTGACGGCCTTGACGCCGCGCCTGCGGCCCGGATACATGAGACATACCATGAAAACGCCGCCCGGCGGCGGCCAACCTGGAGGCCCGCGACATGGATCAGACCGGCTCTTGCGACAGCCTGCCCGGCATGCCCCGCATCGGCGAGCATGCCCCGTTTTTCGAGGCCGTGACCACCCAGGGCGACCTGCGCCTGGATGACTATGCCGGAAGCTGGCTGGTGCTTTTCTCCCACCCGGCGGACTTCACCCCGGTGTGCACCACGGAATTTCTGGCCTTCATGCGCCTGTATCCCCTGTTCAAGGACAACGGCTGCGAGCTTTTGGGCCTGTCCACGGACTCGCTCTATTCCCATATCGCCTGGGTGCGCAACGTGGAGTCCGTCTTCGGCGTGAAGATCGAATTTCCCATCATCGCCGACGCCTCGCGCGAGGTGGCCCGGGCCTACGGCATGATCATGCCCGAGGAGTCGGCCACCGAGACCGTGCGCACCGTGTTCGTCATCGACGACCGCCAGATCGTACGCGCCGTTTTGAGCTATCCCATGACCACCGGCCGCAGCGTGGACGAGATATTGCGCCTGGTCCAGGCCCTTCGGATCACGGACAAGCACGGCGTGGCCACCCCGGCCGGATGGCTGCCCGGGGACAAGGTCATCGTGGCCCCGCCGCGCACCCAGGAAATGGCCGACGAGCGCGTCAAGGCCGGGGAGCCGGACTGCCAGGACTGGTATTTCTGCCTGCGCAATCCGGGTTAGGGGAGCTTCCCGCACACGACATCCCGTTTCGCCTGCGTCTGATCCCGGCGGAAGCATCCGCACGAGGCTGCCGGACATCCCGCGTTCAGGCGACGGGGACGGCGGGGGCGGCGGGGGCGGCGGAACGCGCCGCCGGATACGAAATCGAACCCGGTGCGCCGTTTTTGAAACCGGCCGCCGCAAGGCGCCCATCCTCGGGAGCAGATGTCGCATGGCCTGCGTCAAACCAAACGGCGAATTGACCACGGCGGCCCAGGAAGTGCTGGCCCTGCTCGCAAGCCCGCGCTCGGACCAGGATGTGGCCCAGGGCGTGGGGCGGCCGGTGCATCAGGCCCGGGCCATCCTGCGTGAGCTGGGCAAGATCGATCTGGTGGTGCGCGACGGCGAGACCTACCGGATCACCCCGGCCGGGCGGGCGCGCCTGTCCGGATAATTCCGCCCGGGCGCTGGACTCCGGAGGCGATCGGCATTACCTCTGCGGCGTGAACGGCCTCATTTTTGCAACCCGTGCGGGATGCGGGGAATCGTTCCAGACGGCGGGAGGGGATATGGCCAGACGCGACGGGATGGGTGCACGTTGATCGAACCGGAAGGGGCAGAGACCATTGCGGCGGCCCAGGCCGGGCGGTCCGTGTGCGCCCGGTGCGCCGACATCGGCCCCACCTGTTGCCAGATATCCCCGGGGCAGGAGGAGTCCTGCTTTCCGGTCTCGCCCATTGAGCGAGCGCGCATAAGCGACCACCTGGCCCTGTGCCGTGGCGGGTTCGTGGAAGAGAAAAACTCCCGGGCCTTCGTGACCACCCTGCACCGCCTCTTTCCCCGGGAACGCCGGGTGGTGGATGCGCTCTTCCCGATGACCGGAACCCACCTGCGCCTGTCCACCGACGCTGCGGGCCGCTGCCAGTTTCTGGGGGGGGCGGGGTGCGTCTTGCCAAATGAGGTGCGGCCGTATTATTGTCGGCTCTTTCCGTTCTGGGTCGTCTCCGGGCGGCTTTCGGTATTTTCCCCGGGCGGCTGCCTGGCCCACCGCGAGGGCCGCACCGTCCCGGGCATGCTGGCCAGCCTGGGCGTCCAGGCGCGACACCTTCTCGATCTGCATAGCCGGTTGCGGCTGGCCTGGGGTTTTCCTCCTGAGGAGGGCATGGCCTTCGTCACCCCCGCCCTAGCGAGACTTCATCCGTGAGAAAACTGTTCATCGCCTTTTTCATCCTGCTCGTCCTGGGCGCCCTGGCCGGCGCGGCCGGTCTGGTCGGCCTGTACTTCTGGGCCTCCGAGGATCTGCCGGGATTTCGCAAGATCACCGACTACAAGCCGCCCCTGGTGACCACGGTCTATGCCCGCGACAACCAGATTCTCGGCTACCTGTATTCGGAAAAGCGTTTCCTGGTCACCCTGTCCGAGATGCCCGAGTTTTTGCCCAGGGCCTTTCTGGCCTCTGAGGACGCCTCCTTCTACCAGCACGAGGGCGTGGACCTGGGGGCCATCTTCCGGGCCATGCTGCGCAACCTCCAGGCCGGGGGCATCAAGCAGGGCGGCAGCACCATCACCCAGCAGATCATCAAGCGCCTGCTTCTTTCTTCGGAAAAAAGCTACCAGCGCAAGCTCAAAGAGGCCATCCTGGCGTATCGCCTGGAGAAGTACCTGACCAAGGACGAGATCCTGACCATCTACCTGAACCAGATCTATCTGGGCTCCCGGGCGTATGGCGTGGAGGCGGCGGCCCGCACCTACTTCGGGGTCCACGTCAAGGATCTGACCATCGCCCAGGCCGCTCTTTTGGCCGGGTTGCCCCAGGCCCCCACCCGCTACAGCCCCTTCCGCGATTTCGAGGCCGCCAAGGCCCGCCAGAAATACGTTCTGGGACGCATGCTGGTGCAGGGCTGGATCACCCAGGAGGAGCACGACAAGGCGCTGGCCGAGCCGTTGGTCTTTAAGAGCATGCCCGACCCTTCCTGGCAGATCGCCCCCTATTATCTTGAAGAGGTGCGGCGCGAGCTCATAGACCGCTACGGCGAGGACATGGTCTATTCCGGCGGCCTGCACGTCTATACCGCCGTGGACCTCAGGCACCAGGAATACGCCACCCGGGCCTTGCGCGAGGGCCTGACCGCCTCGGAGCGGCGGCGCGGCTTCAAGCCCCAGATGGAGCACATCGACAAGGCCAAGTATGAGGAATTTCTAGCGGCCAGCGACGTTCCCGAGCGGACGTTGACCACCGGGGCCTGGGTCAAGGTGCTGGCGACCGAGGTCACCCCGGCCGGGGCCACGGTGCGCTTCGGGGACAAGACCGGCTATATCGCCACGGAGAACCTCAATTGGGCCAAGGGACGCCTGTCCCCGGGCGACGTCTTGTGGACCACGGTCATGGCCGCCCCGGGCGAGACCCCGGCGGCCGCGCCGGACAAGGCCGCAAAGCCCGGCCAAAAGCCCCCGGCCGCCCCGGCCCCGCTGACCCCGGCCCAGGCTGCGGCCCAGGCCCAGGCCCCGGCCGCGCCCGCCAAGGCTGCGGGCAAGCCCGTGTGGCGCCTAAACGCCCAGTTCGAGCCCCAGATCGAGGGGGCCTTGGTGTCCATGGACCCGCGCTCGGGAGAGGTCTTGGCCTGCGTGGGCGGATTTTCCTTTGAGCGCAGCCAATACAACCGGGCCACCCAGGCCCTGCGCCAGCCGGGTTCGTCGTTTAAGCCCATCGTCTATTCCGTGGCCATGGACAACGGCCTGACCCCGGCCACGGTGGTCATGGATTCGCCTTTTTATTACCGCGATCCCTGGAGCGGCAAGGTCTGGACCCCGGGCAACTACGGCGGCGACTTCATGGGCCCCATGAGCATCCGGTCCGCCCTGGCCAAGTCCCGTAACATGGTGACCATCCGGGTGGCGCAGCAGGTCGGCATGAAAAAGGTCGTGGACCGGGCCCAGGCCATGGGGCTTCGCGGCGACTTCGTGCCGTACCTGCCTGTCAGCCTGGGGGCCGTGGCCGTCAACCTCCTGGACATGTGCCAGGCCTATTCGGCCTTCGCCCGGGACGGCTCCACCGTGAAGCCCCGGTTCATCATGGCGGTCAAAAGCGCCTGGGGCGAGGATGTCCTCCAGACCCAGCCCGAAGCCACCGTGGTCATGACCCCGCAGACCGCCTACATCATGGCCGGCATGCTCAAGGAAGTGGTGCGGGCCGGGACAGCCACGGCGGCCAAGGTCTTCAACAAGCCCATGGCCGGAAAGACCGGCACCACCAACGATTTCCAGGACGCCTGGTTCATGGGATTCACCCCCTACCTGCTGTCCGGGGTGTACATCGGCTTCGACCAGCCCCGGTCCATGGGCAACGGCGAAACCGGCGGCAGGGGCGCGCTCCCCATCTGGATATCCTATCGCCAGGGGGTGGAGAGCGACTATCCCGTCCAGGATTTCGAACGGCCGCCGGGCATCATCATGGCTGATGTGGACGGGATTCCCATGCCTTTCAAGGAAGGCACGGAACGTGGTTCCTTCGCCATTGTGGACGAGGAGACCGAACGGGTGCTCTTTGCCGATCCCAACGCCCCCCTGGCCCGGGGCGAGGATCTGCTCAAGCAGATGTTCTAGCCCCCCATGTTCAAGGCCGCTCCCGGCGAAACCGTCCCGGCGCGCGCCGCCAGCTCCCTGGCCGGGGAGTTCGCATGCGTGGACCAAACGGCCGATCCCGGCCGGTTCGTGGCCTGCCTTGCGCTTTTGGACGCCACTCCCTTTTTTCGCGACTACAAGACCGACTCCAGGCAGGCCCTTGGCCTGGGGCCGGGCGATGCGGTCCTGGAGGTCGGTTGCGGCCTGGGGCGCGATCTGGCCGCCTTGTCGGCCGTGGTCGGTTCGGGCGGGCTGGCCGTGGGCCTGGACGCAAGCCTCGCCATGCTGGCACGGGCCAGGGCGGAGACGGCGTCCGGATGCGGAACCGGGCCGGTATTTTCGGCCGGCGACGCGCTTTTTCTGCCTTTTGCCGATGGAGCGTTCGCGGCCTGCCGGGTGGACCGCACCCTGCAACACCTGGCCGATCCGTTCGGGGCGCTTGCCGAGATGGCCCGGGTGGTCCGGCCCGGGGGGAGGGTGTCGGCTGTCGAGCCGGACTGGGGCGGCTATCTGCTGGATGCCGCGCAGGGCGATGCCGCCCGGACGGTGGAGACCCTGTGGCGGGACCGGTTTCCAAACGGCCTTGTGGGGCGTACCCTGGCCCGGGGCATGGCCGCCTGCGGCCTGACGGACATCGCCGTCGAGGCCCGCGCCTTTGTTTTGCGGGAGTTCGCCGTGGCCGACGCCGTTTACGACATCAGTCGGACCGTGGACGAGGCGGTGGACATGGGGCGCATGGGCCGTGAGCAGGGTCGGGCGTTTCTGGCCGAACTCGGCGCGGCGGACGCCAGGGGGCTATTTTTCTCCAGTCTGATCTTTTTTTCGGTCATGGGCCGCAAGCCTGTGGCCTGACGCAGGGGGCGGCGCACGGTTTTCGCAGTGAACCCGGTCAAGACGGACCGTCTGCCGCAGGTCCGCAAAAGGACGATCCCGTGGGAACCGAGGGGGAGGACGGACGCATTCGGAATGAGGACGGGGACATGGATCTGGCCGATGTGGTGCGGGAGATTCCGGCGTTTCGCGGTCTTGGCGACAAGGACATCGCGGAGCTTCTCGACGCCTCGGACATGCTGCAGGTATCTGCCGGGGAGATCATCATCCGGGAGAACCAAAGCGACAGGTTCCTGTATTTCATCATCGACGGGCAGGTGGGCGTCCACAAGGAAAACGTCAAGCTGTGCGAGTTGCGGCGCATGGGGGATTTTTTCGGAGAGATCAGCGTCATCGACAGCAAGTGCCGCAGCGCCACGGTGACGGCCAAGCGGGACTGTCTGCTGCTGCGGCTGGACATGGAGGCGGTGGACGTGGGGGACATGCAGGGGCAAAGCCATGTGTTGGCGGTGATCTACCGGGCCTTTGCAGAGGTTCTGGCCGACCGGATGCGGCATATGAACGAGGAACTGTTGTATCTGCGGCGGGAGGTCATCCGGCTTCACGGCCGCCTGCGGCACGACACCAAGGAGATGTGAGCATGACCGAGGCGAGGATACCGGCGGCGGCCCTGGACGCGGCGAGGCTGGCGGCGGCGAAGGTGCGGGAATGCGAGGCGAAGGCCGACGAGGCGCTGCATGGCCGGGGGGATACGGCCGGGCACCGGGCGCTGATGATCGAGAAGTGCGAGACCCTGGCCGATCTGCCCGAGACGGTGGAGCTGCTTCTGGCCGGGGCGGACAACCCGGCGGCCGAGGAGTTTTTGTCGGGGCTGGCGGACGTGTCCCGGCGGGCGGGGCAGGCCCTGGATCTGGGCAGCATCTTTTACATGACGGCGCTGTTGTACCCCGAGGACTACGCCGAGGGCGACGCAAACGATCTGGAGCGGTTTTTGGACGGTTTCAAGCCTCTTTCGTAAACCATTCCAGGGAGCATCGCATCATGTTCGTCATTATTGTGGATTATGTGAAGCCGCTGTCCGAGGTGGACCGGTGGCTTGAGGCGCACCGGGAATTTTTGCGGGAGCAGTATGCGGCGGGTCTATTTCTGGCCTCCGGGCCGCGTGAGCCGCGCGACGGGGGGCTTATCCTGGCCCATGGCTGCAACCGGGCCGCACTCGAAGTCCTTCTCGAAGCCGACCCCTTCAAGCGCGAGGGCGTGGCGCGCTATACCATTCTGGAATTTTGCCCGACCATGTGCGCCTCGGCCCTGACGCCTCTTCTCGCGCCTTCGTCCTGAAGCCTCTCCCTGCCTCTTTTCCATCGTTCGCACGTTCCCCGAACCCCGTTTTCCGGCCCCATGCAGGAGGTGCGTAGCGCCTCCTGCATGGGGCCGGGAACGAGGGGGTTCCGGGGGAAATCATTTCCCCCGGGCGGGGTCCGGGGCGGCAGCCCCGCTATTCTCTATCAGACTGCCCTGGTCCGGGGGGCGGACGCGGGCGAAGGTCAGGCGGTGGATGCGGCTTGGCCCCAGGCGGCGCAGGGCCTCCAGGTGTAGGGCTGTGCCGTAGCCTTTGTGGCGGGCCAGACCGTAGCCCGGGAATCGGGCGTCCAAGCTGGTCATGAGCCGGTCGCGGAGGGTCTTGGCCAGGATGGAGGCGGCGGAGATGGCCGGGACGAGCAGGTCGCCGTCCACGACGGCTTTTTGGACGGGCGGCGGGCTAAGGCGCGCCAGGAGATGGGCGGGAATACACGCATTGCCGTCGATCACGGCCAGAGGCGGCGTGGGCGTGAGTCTGCGCAGGGCCTTGGCCATGGCCCGCAGGGTGGCGGCCAGGATGTTGATGCGGTCGATCTCGGCGGGCCACACCACGCCAATGGCCCAGGTTTCGGCCTGGGCCTTGATGGCCGCCGCGAGAACATCGCGACGGCCGGGCGTAAGCTTTTTGGAATCGGTCAATCCGGGCAGATCATAGACCCTGGGCAGCACCACGGCGGCGGCTACGACGGGACCGGCCAGACAACCGCGTCCGGCCTCGTCGATACCGGCATGGGGACCGTCGGGGATAACCGCCTGGCGCGAGGGAGCGGTTTTCCGCTTTTGCGTCGCGCCCACGACGTATCCGGCGACCGGCCTACCAGGCGGTCTTGGTCTTGATGCGGGCGGCCTTGCCCTTGAGGCGGCGCAGGTAGTAGATGCGGCTGCGGCGGACCTTGCCCTGGGAAACCACCTCCACGCGTTCGATGAACGGGGAGTGCATGGGGAAGACGCGTTCCACGCCCACGCCGTCAGACACCTTGCGCACGGTGAAGGTGGAGTTGGTGGTGCCTTTGCGCACGCGCAGGACCGCGCCCTGGAAGACCTGGATGCGTTCTTTTTCGCCCTCGATGATCCGCAGAAACACCTTCACGGTGTCCCCGGCGCGGAAGGCGGGCATGTCCAGACGCATCTGCTCCATCTCGATTTTCCGAATCACATTCATGACATTGTCTCCTTGGGCGGTCCGGCGGCGCGTTGGCGCGCGCGGTCCGTATCTCTCTCCCGGCGGCACGAGGCGTCCGGGTATCGTGTGGCGTTCTCCCGGCGGCGGCCCGCCGGGGGTGCATCCGTAACATACAGGGCATCGGGCGGATTCGCCAGACGCCGGGTCGGCCTTACCCTACGTCGCCCAGCAGCCGGTCCGCCAGGATGGCTGCGGCGGAGCGCACCGAGAGGTGGTTGTAGGCGTCAAACGGCCTGATCGGCGGCAGAAAACCGTCGGCCAGACACGTGACCTCCGGGGCCAGCCCCGATCCGGTTCCGAGAACAAGCAGGACCGGTCTTTCGCCAAGCAGCTCCCGCAGGCGGGCAAACCCCGTAAAGACATCCTTGGCCTCGGCCCGGGCCGACGTGGCCGCCACAAAGGGGGCCACCCCGCGTTCCCGGGTGATCTCGTCCGTCACCTCGCCGAGGTCCCGGCGAACGCGCACCAGGGACATGGCGGCGCTGCGGTCGGGGTTGCTCGCCGCACCCGGTCCGTGCGTCCAGTGGGACACAAGCTTTTCGGCCAGGGCCCGCTGATCGTCCAGGGGAGTGGCCACGAAGTAGCCGCCTAACCCATAGCTGCGGGAAACGCGCGCTATATCGTGTACGTCGAGGTTTGTCAAAGAGGTCGTGCCGGTTTTTCCCTGCCGGTTGAGCACCGGACCGTGCAAAAGGGCCACATAGAGGTTGCGTCCCAGGCCTGGACCTTTTTTTTCCCGCAGATATTCCACGTCCCGGGCCGTCAGTCCGGCCTCGGGCAAAAGCTCGGGCCGTACGGCCAACGTGGCCGCCAGGCTTTGCTCCCGCCGCCAGGCCGCGATGCGGGCGTGGTCCCCGGAGAGCAGGATGTCCGGCACGGGGATGTCCGCGAAGACCTCGGGCCGGGTGTACTGGGGGTATTCCAGAAGCCCCGAGGAAAAGCTCTCCTCGTCGGCGGATTCGAACTTGCCCATGAACCCGGGCACGAGCCGGGCCACGGCCTCGATGACGCACAGGGCTGCGGCCTCGCCGCCGTTTATGACGAAATCGCCCACTGACACGGGCCGAAGGGGGTAGAGGTCGCCCAAACGGGCGTCGATGCCCTCGTAGCGGCCGCACAGGATGGTCAGGTGCGGCGCCTGGGCCAGGGTGCGGGCGGCTTCCTGGTCGAAGGGGCGGCCGCCGGGGGTCAGAAAGAGCAGGGGACCGGGGGTATCGATGGCGTCAAGGGCCGCGCACAGCGGCCCGAGCATCATGACCATGCCCGGTCCGCCGCCGTAGGGCCGGTCGTCCACGGTGTGGTGACGGTCGGCGGCGAAGTCCCGGGGATTGATGAAATCAAAGGCGACGAGCCCGGACTCCATGGCCTTGCCCATAAGCCCGCAGGCCAGCGCCTCCCGGAAAAACTCCGGGAAAAGGGTCACCACATGGATGATCACGGCGCAGCGTCCGGGGTGTCGCCCGGCGCGGCGGGATCGAGATAGATGTCCACCAGCCCCGGCGGCGGGGTGACGGTGATCAGGGCGGCGTCAAGGTCGATGTCGGCCACGGTATGGGGGTTGGCGGGATACAGTATCTCGCGTCCCGAGGCGTGCAGGATGCGCCACACCTCCTGCCCGGGCATGTCCAGGATGTCGTCGAGAACGCCCAGCTCCGGGTGCGGCGTGTCCGGGGCCACGACCCGGCAGCCGATGAGCTGGTGCCGGTAGACCTCGTCGTCGGACAGTTCGGGCAGCTCCCGGGGGGGCACGGACAGAAGATGGCCGCGCAGGGTCTCGGCGGCGTTGCGGTCGGGGACGTCGTCGAGGGTGACGAGCAGCCGGTCGCCATGGATGCGGCTGGCCACGACGCGCCGGGCCGCTCCCTGGCCGGGACCCGCCCCGGGAGGGGACAGGCGCAGGCGGCGGCCCTTGCGAAACAGGTCCGGGGAATCGGCGAACGAGCGCACGACCAGCTCCCCTTTGATGCCATGGGGGCGCAGGATCTCGCCCACGACCACGTACGTGTCCAAACGGTCTTTCATGCGGGCGTCTCCGGCTGTCGGCGGCGTCCCGCCGTCCCCCCGGCTATTCGAGGATTTCCAGGACGGAACGTTTCTTGGCCTTGGTGGAGGCGGCGCCCAGGATGGTGCGCATGGCGCGGGCCGTGCGGCCCTGCTTGCCGATGACCTTGCCCAGGTCTTCCTTGGCTACCTTGAGTTCGATGACAGACGTCTGTTCGCCCTCGACCTCGGCCACCTGCACCTGGTCGGGATTGTCCACCAACGATTTGGCGACGTATTCGATCAATTCCTTGAGCATAAAGACCTCCCGCGTATCCTGACCTCATGGCGAAGCATGGACCGGCGGTCCTGGCCGAAACTACCGGCTTTTCGCGCCGTCTCCCTGTCCCTGCCTCGCGGATTCCCGCAACTCCGCACTTCCAGAAGCGGCGGCGAGGGGCCGCCGCAGACGTGATCCGCACGGCGCCCGAAAACCCGTCGCAGGGGTCCGGACGCCACGCTTCACGAACGCGCCGCGTCTGCGGAGACAGCCTGTGCCTCCAGGGACGCGGCCGTCTTAGCTGGCGGCCTTTTTGAGCAGGGCCTTGACCGTGTCCGAGGGCTTGGCGCCGCGGTCGGTCCACTGCTTCACTTTCTCCATGTCCACCTTGATCTCGGCCGGATCGACCATGGGGTTGTAGTATCCCAGGTATTCCAGGGCGCGGCCGTCGCGGCGGGTGGCGCTGTCCAGGGCGACGATACGGTAAAACGGGCGCTTTTTGGACCCCATGCGGGTCAGACGGATTTTCATGGCCATGATGCGATCCCCCTATGAAGATCAGGTTTGTTGTCGGTTCGGATGGAGGCGGGCGGCCCGCCAACCCGCGTGGGCGGGATTACCTTTTTTTTCGTTTCTGTTTCTTGCGCTTGGAGGCGCTGGTGGACTTGCCGGGCGCCCGGGCGAAACGCGGGTCCGCAGGCGGCCCCTCGCCGGGGTCGCCGCCGGGAAATCCCGCCATCCCGGGCATGCCGCCGGGCAGCCGGGGCATTTTGGGCATCTTGCCCGGGGAGGGCAGCTTGCCGCCTCCACCCATCATGCGCTTCATCATCTTCTGCATCTGGGTGAAATTTTTTAAAAGCTGGTTCACGTCCAGGACGGTGGTTCCCGACCCCTTGGCGATGCGTTCCCGGCGGCTGGGATTTATGATCTTGGGGTTCTCGCGCTCCTTTTTGGTCATGGAGCTGAGAATGGCCTCCACGCGCGCCATCTCCTTCTCGGGGACCTGCACCTCGCCGAGCTTCTGGCGCACCTGGGACATGCCGGGGATGAGCTTGAGGATGCCGTCCAAGGACCCCATCTTGCGCACCCGGCGCATCTGGGTGCGGAAGTCCTCCAGATTGAATTCGGCCTTGCGGAGCTTTTTCTCCATGGCCGCAGCCTCATCGGCATCGATGTCGGTCTGGGCCTTCTCGATGAGGGTGAGGATGTCGCCCATGCCCAGGATGCGCGAGGCGGCCCGGTCGGGGTGGAATATCTCCAGGTCGGAAAGCTTCTCGCCCATGCCCACGAACTTGATGGGCTTGCCCGTGACGCCCTTGATGGACAGGGCCGCGCCGCCCCGGGCGTCGCCGTCCATCTTGGTGAGCACGATGCCCGAGACCTCCAGGCGCTCGTTGAAGCTGGCGGCCACGGTGACCGCGTCCTGGCCGGTCATGGCGTCGGCCACGAAAAGGATCTCGGCCGGGGAGGTCCGGGCCTTGATGGACGCCAGCTCCTCCATGAGCGTATCGTCCACGTGCAGGCGTCCGGCGGTGTCGAAGATGACCACGTCGAAGCCGTTTTTCTCGGCCTCGGCCAGGGCTGCGACGCAGATGTCCACGGGATTCTGGCCGGTCTCGGAGGGGTGCACGGCGACGTCGATCTGGGCCCCGAGCTTTTTTAACTGCTCGATGGCCGCCGGGCGGTAGACGTCGGCCGGGACCAGATAGGGCTTTTTCTTGAGGTCGCGACGCAGGCGCAGGGCCAGCTTGGCCGAGGTGGTGGTCTTGCCCGAACCCTGCAGGCCGACCATCATGATCGCGGCCGGGCGGCCCTTGAGGTCCAGGGCAGTGGCCTGTCCGCCAAGCAGTTCGATCAATTCGTCATGGACGATCTTGACCACCTGCTGCCCGGGGGTGAGGCTTTTGAGCACGTCCTGGCCCATGGCCTGGGACCGGACGCGCTCCACGAAGTCCTTGACCACCTTGAAGTTGACGTCGGCCTCAAGCAGGGCCAGACGCACCTCGCGCAGGGCTTCCTGGACGTTGTCCTCGGTCAGGCGGGCATGGCCCCGGATTTTTTTGAAGACCCCGTCTAAGCGGTCTGTCAGGCTGTCGAACATGTGGCTCCCGCGTGCGGCGCACGGCACGGCAAAATGGCGCGTCGAAAAGGAAAGCCTTTCCACTTATCCATGTGGAGGCAATCCGTCAAGGGGCGCGATGCGCCGCGCCCCGCGCCCCTTTGGAAGGCGGGGGATGGGCGGGGGAAGGCCCGGCTGCAAAAGGGCGCCCCGTGGGGGACCGGGACGGTCCGGGCGTCTGGCGTCTACCGGTGCAGGAGCGCCTCCCGGGCCTTGCCAAGTCCCGCCTCGGCCCGGAGGATGATCGCCTCGTCCACGCAAAAGGCCAGCCGGAAATAGCCCGGCATGCCGAAGCCCCGGCCCGGCACGGCCAGCACCCGGTGCTCGGCGAGGGCGTTGACGAAGGCCACCTCGTCGGGGATGGGGGATTTGGGGAAGAAGTAAAACGCCCCCCGGGGCATGAAGAATTCATAGCCGGTGCGGGACAGCACCCCGGCCATGGCGTCGCGCCGCCGGGCGTAGATAGAGGTGTCCACCTGGGCGTCGATCGCCCCCAGGATCACGGCCTGGCCTATGGCCGGGGCGTTGACGAAACCCATGATCCGGTTGGCGAAGACCATACCGGCCACCAGCCGCTCCCGCCCGGGCATCTCCGGCGAGACGGCCACGAACCCCACCCGCTCCCCGGCCAGGGACAGGTTCTTGGAAAAGGAGCTGACCACCAGGGAATAGGGGTAGGCGGGCAGCACCGGGGGGACCGTGCAGCCGTCGTAGGTCAAAAAGCGGTACGGCTCGTCGGCCACCAGATAGATGGGCCGCTCCCGGTTCGCGGACAACTCGGCCAGAACCTTGGCCAACGCCGCGATGTCCTCGGCCGGATAGATCTGGCCCGTGGGATTATTGGGCGAATTGATGAGCACGGCCCGGGTCCTGTCCGTGACCGCAGCGGCGATGGCGGCCACATCCAGGGCGAAATCCCCGGCCCGGGAGGGTACGGGTTTTAGCACGCCGCCGGAATTGGACACGTAAAACCCGTAATCCACAAAATACGGCGAGGGGCAGATGACCTCGTCCCCCTGCTCGAACACGGCCCGGAAAAAGACGTTGAGCGCGCCTGCCGCGCCGCAGGTGACCACCAGATCGGCAGGGGACACGGCGCAGGCCTGCTGCCGCGACACGTATCCAGCCAGGGCCTCGCGCACCTTTGGATAGCCGGGGTTGGGCATGTAGCCGAAGGCGAACGGCCGGTCTGCGGCGGCCGCAATCTCGGCTAGACATTTCCCTACCTGCGCCGGGGGGGGCAGGTCGGGGTTTCCCAGGGAGAAGTCGCATACCGCGTCCTCCCCGTATTTTTTCTTCAGCTCCAGGCCCAGTTCAAAAATCGTGCGAATCCAGGCGCCGCCCGCCAAATATTCCTCTATCTGCCGCGATAACAACCGCACAACCCGCTCCTTTGTTGCGAAAACGCACCCGATGTGCACCAGTCCCGCCACATACCACCAATCCGGCCCGTGCGGAAGGGCCGGGCCGGGGTATGGGAGCAAAATGCGGCGGTTTTCGCCGAGTCGCGTATGCAACACGCTGGTTTCACTTGTTTTTTAAAAATTATTTTCCGTCTCGCCACATGCCGTGAAATAGGCTATGCTCTTTCGCCTTCGGTGAAGGACGCTTTTGCCCCCCCCACGTCAAACCCCCATGGACTGCATGATCCCTCTGAGCAAACCGGAAATCCTGGCCCCGGCCGGCGACCCGTCCTCGTTTTTGGCCGCCCTGGCCGCTGGCGCCGACGCCGTCTACTGCGGTCTCAAGCATTTTTCCGCGCGCATGCTGGCGCGCAACTTCTCTGTGGGCGAGCTGGCCCGGCTGGCCGAACTGGCCCGCCAGAAAGGACGGCGCACCTATGTGGCCGTCAACGTGCTGGTCAAACCCGACGAGATCGACAAGGCCGGACGCCTGATCAAGCGTCTGGCCGATCAGGTGGCCCCCGAGGGGCTCATCCTCCAGGACCCGGGCATGGCCGCCATCGCCCGCCAGGTCGGGTATGCGGGCGAGCTGCACCTGTCCACCCTGGCCAACGTCAGCCATCCGGCGGGCATGGGCACGGCCGCCGACCTGGGATTTTGCCGGGTGGTGGTCCCGCGCGAGCTGTCCGTGGACGAGATTCGGGCCATGGCCGACGCCTGCGGACCGGGCCAGACCATCGAGGTCTTCGTGCACGGGGCGCTGTGCCACAACGTGTCGGGGCGCTGCTGGTGGAGCAGCTTTTTCGGCGGCAAAAGCGGGCTTCGCGGCCGCTGCGTGCAGCCGTGCCGCCGCATGTACGAGCACAAGGGCCAGCAGGGCCGTTTTTTCTCCTGTCTGGATTTGAGCCTGGACGTTTTGGCCAAGACCCTGCTCAGCATCCCCAGCCTCTCGGCCTGGAAGATCGAGGGCCGCAAAAAAGGCCCGCACTACGTCTTTCATACCGTGGCCGCCTACAAGCTTTTGCGCGACGAGGCCGATGATCCGGCCGCCAAGAAGGCCGCCCTGGAGTACCTGGAGCAGGCCCTGGGCCGTCCCGGCACCAACTACGGCTTTTTGCCCCAGCGCCCCAAAAACCCCGTGGACCATCGCGGCCGCACCGGCTCGGGGCTGGCCGCCGGAAAACTTTCGCGCAGCGAACAGGGCGGCGGCTTCCATCTTTCGACCCGCATCCCGCTTGTGGCCGGGGATCTGTTGCGCGTGGGCTTCGAAGACGAGGTCGGGCATCAGGTCATCCGTGTCAGCCGCTCGGTGCCCAAGGGCGGCCGCTATTCCCTGCGCTTCGAGCCGGGGCAGCGTCCCGAATCCGGCGCCCAGGCGTTCCTCATTGATCGCCGCGCCCCGGAGCTGGCCCGCATCCTGGAAAACATGGAGGCCGAACTGCGGGTCATCCCCGAACGCGAGGCCGAGGCCGTGGAGGTGGTCATCAAGACCCCCAAGCCCTATCGCCCGGCGAGGCGCGTCGCGCCTGCGGTCGTCAGCGTCTGGCGGCATCCGGACCTGTCCAAGGAAAAGGGCGTGTTCGGGGTGTGGGTGTCGTTGTCCCGGGCTCACAATCTGCCGCTTGGCCGGGCCAAGTCCGTGTGGTGGTGGCTGCCGCCGGTGATCTGGCCCAACGAGGAAAGCGAGTTTGCGGGGCTTGTGGAGCTTCTCTTGTCGCGCGGGGCCGAGCGGTTCGTCTTGAACGCCCCCTGGCAGCGGGCGCTTTTCCCAAAGGACGCCAAGGCCACGCTGTGGGCCGGGCCGTTTTGCAACCTGGCCAACCCCATGGCCCTGGCCGCCATGAAATCCCTGGGCTTTGCCGGGGCCGTCATCTCGCCCGAACTCTCCGGCGAGGATGTTTTGGCCCTGCCCGGCAAAAGTCCGCTGCCGCTTGGGCTGGTGGTGGACGGGGCGTGGCCGCTTGGCATCTCCCGGACCATCTCCCCGGAGATCAAGACCTGCGTGCCGCTTGCCAGCCCCAAGGGCGAGGTGTGCTGGGCCGTGCGCTACGACCAGAACTATTTCATCTACCCCAACTGGCGCGTGGACCTTTTCGATCAC
>Ga0209467_1000395_pt1 | contig 63216 bp, 56 predicted proteins | sample Higcelwee11metaG_FD_187175 | JGI IMG/M metagenome (GOLD analysis project Ga0209467, IMG submission 187175) | Freshwater pond sediment microbial communities from the University of Edinburgh, under environmental carbon perturbations - High... | ecosystem: Environmental > Aquatic > Freshwater >...
TTCATGCTGGCCAGCTTGGTGATGGCCGCCGTCAGGGTCGTTTTCCCGTGGTCGATGTGGCCGATGGTGCCGATGTTGACATGCGGCTTGTTGCGCTCGAATTTCGCCTTGCCCATGGTTTCCCCCTCAAAGTTCTTGTAAGTAATTGCGGATGCTGCGGCGTTTCGCCGAAAAATTGTATGGAGCCCACGACCGGATTCGAACCGGTGACCTCTTCCTTACCAAGGAAGTGCTCTGCCGACTGAGCTACGTGGGCCTGTCAATCATGCTGTATACAGGCAGGGAAATGTGGAGCGGGAAACGGGACTCGAACCCGCAACCCTCAGCTTGGAAGGCTGATGCTCTAGCCAATTGAGCTATTCCCGCGATATGTCACCTGTAGTACAGGCGACAGGCTTCCCTGTCTCCTACAGCACTGTTCGCTTCTGGTGGAGGGGGGAGGATTTGAACCTCCGAAGGCTGACGCCGACAGATTTACAGTCTGTTCCCTTTGGCCACTCGGGAACCCCTCCGCGTCGTGGAGCTGGCGATGGGACTCGAACCCGCAACCTGCTGATTACAAATCAGCTGCTCTGCCAATTGAGCTACGCCAGCGGTCCAAGCGAAGGACTGTTAGCGATTTGCGGGGCTATTGTCAAGAATCCATGCGCCTTGTTTTTTCCGCCCTGCTCCCGCAGGCGGCAAGAGGGGATACCTAGACGAATTCCCCGGGGATGGGAAGCACTTTTTCACGCATCCGCCAATTTTCTTTTCTCCGACGCCCCCCTTCGTCCTGCGGTCGGCCATTGCCCGCCGTCTCCATCCATCATATATGCACGAAGACAGGACCGGCCCCTTGCCCCTCCCGGATTCGGTTCTATCTCTGCCCATTGACCATCGCCCAGGCGAGCCCTCGTCCAAACCTCCCACTCCGAAACGAGCCCCCCGTGAAAAATATGGAAAAACACCACAAATTCTCCATTTGGTACGTCATCATCGCCATCTGGGGCGTCTTTTTGCTCAACAGCCTCATCGTCTCCTCCTACGGCCCCAAAAACCTGGCCTACAGCGACTTCCTCACCGCCCTGCGCAATGGCGAGATCGTGGACGTGGCCATCACCGGCGACCTCATCTCCGGGGCCATGAAGACCACGGACAAGGGCGAGACCAAGGACGTCCCCTTCGTCACCCGCCGGGTGGACCCGGCCCTGTCCGACGAACTGGGCAAATACAACGTCACCTTCCGCAGCCAGCCCGAGAGCACCTTTTTGCGCGATCTCATGTCCTGGGTGCTGCCCATCCTGCTTTTTTTCGGCATCTGGTATTTCATGATGCAGCGCATGAATCCCGGCGGCGGGGTCATGGCCTTTGGCCGCAACAAGGCCAAGGTCTTTGCGGAAAAAGACATCGAGACCCGGTTCACCGATGTGGCCGGATGCGACGAGGCCAAAGAGGAGCTCAAAGAAATCATCGACTTCCTCAAGGAGCCCGAGCGCTTCCAGAACCTGGGCGGCCGCATGCCCAAGGGGGTGCTGCTCATAGGCCCTCCGGGTACGGGCAAGACGCTTCTGGCCCGGGCCGTGGCCGGGGAGGCCGAGGTGCCGTTTTTCTCCATCTCCGGGTCGGAATTCGTGGAGATGTTCGTGGGCGTGGGCGCGGCCCGGGTGCGCGAGCTTTTCACCCAGGCCAGGGAGAAGGCCCCGTGCATCATCTTCATCGACGAGCTCGACGCCATCGGCAAGGCCCGGGGCATGGCCGTGATGGGCGGCCACGACGAGCGCGAGCAGACCCTAAACCAGCTCCTGGTGGAGATGGACGGCTTCGATCCCCGGGTGGGGGTGATCATCATGGCCGCCACCAACCGACCCGAGACCCTGGACCCGGCGCTTCTTCGGGCCGGGCGCTTCGACCGCCAGGTGCTGGTGGACAAGCCCGACGTGGCCGGGCGGCTGGCCATCCTTGAGGTCCACGCCAAGATCGTCAAGCTCGACGCGAACGCGGACCTGGCCACCATCGCCAAAAAGACCCCGGGATTCTCCGGCGCGGACCTGGCCAACGCCATAAACGAGGCCGCCCTTTTAGCGGCCAGGCGCGGCAAACAGTCCGTGGAGATGGCCGACCTGGACGAGGCCGTGGACCGCATCGTGGCCGGACTTGAGAAGAAAAACCGGGTCATAAACCCCAAGGAGAAAGAGATCGTGGCCTACCACGAGACCGGCCACGCCCTGATGGCCCACTTCACCCCCGGGGCGGACAAGGTGCACAAGATCTCCATCGTGCCCCGGGGCATCGGGGCCCTGGGCTACACCCAGCAGTTGCCCACCGAGGACCGCTACCTCATGACCAAGTCCGAGCTTTTGGGCCGCATCGATGTCCTTCTGGGCGGCCGGGCGGCCGAGGCCCTCATCTTCGGCGACGTGTCCACCGGGGCCCACAACGACCTGCAACGGGCCACGGACATCGCCCGGGCCATGGTCAGCGAATACGGCATGGGCCAGACGCTGGGGCCGGCCACCTTCCCGCGCCAGAACCGCCCCGTGTTTCTGTCTCCGGAACAGGCCCCCCTGGCCGGACGGGAATACAGCGAGGCCACGGCCGCAAGCCTGGATCAGGAGATCAAGGCCATTCTCTCGGACCGGCTGACCCATGTGTCGCGCCTTTTGGCCGAGAAACGCCCGAATCTTGAGCGCGTGGCCCGGGAGCTTCTGGACAAGGAGGTCGTAGACGACGTCCGGTTCGAGGCCCTTTTGGCCGAGACCGACGGCGAGGGTCCTGCGGCGTGAGCCTCACCGAGCGGCTGCTCTCCTGGTACGCGAAAAACCGCCGCCCGCTCCCCTGGCGGGAAAATCCCACCCCCTACCGGGTGCTGGTCTCCGAGGTCATGCTGCAGCAGACCCAGGCCGCCCGGGCCGCCATCTATTTCGAGCGCTTCGTGGCCCGCTTCCCGGATTTTTTTTCCCTGGCCGCCGCCGATCCCGACCATGTGCTGAAGCTGTGGGAGGGCCTGGGCTATTACTCCCGGGCCAGAAACCTGCACGCGGCGGCGAAAATCGTGGCCGCCCGGGGAGACGGCGCCTTTCCGGACACCCTTTCGGACATCGCGGCCCTGCCCGGGGTCGGCCCCTACACCGCCGGGGCCGTGGCCGCCCTGGCCCTGGGCCTTGACCATGTCGCCGTGGACGCCAACGTGGAGCGCGTCTTATCGCGCACCCACGACATCGACACGCCCATAAAGGAGCGCGACGGACATGCCCGGGTCCGGGAGCTGGCCGCCGCCCTGCTCCCCCCGGGCCGGGCCGGGGACTTCGCCCAGGCCCTGATGGAGCTTGGCGAGACGGTCTGCCGCAAAAAACCGGACTGCGGCCTGTGCCCGGTGGCCGACCTGTGCCAGGCCAGACATCTGGGCATCGTGGCCGAACGCCCGGTGCGCGGCCCAAGCAAGGCCATCACCCCCATCACCGTGGCCACGGCCGTGCTGCGGCGCCAGGGGCTTTTTTTCATCCAGCGTCGGCGTCCCGGCGGGGCCTGGGGAAACCTGTGGGAGTTCCCGGGCGGCCGGGTGGAGCCGGGCGAGGCCCCGGAGGACGCGGCCGTGCGCGAGCTTTTCGAGGAGACGGGTTATGCGGCCCGGATCGAGGCCCCCCTGGGGGTCATCCGCCACGGCTACACCACCTACCGGGTGACGCTTCACTGCTACCTGCTCGCCCTGGACGATCCCGCCCCGCACGGCCTGCCCGCCCCGGCGCTGACCGCCGCCGTGGAGTCGCGCTGGGCCGCCCTGTCCGAGCTGGACTCGCTGGCCTTTCCGGCCGGGCACCGCAAACTGATCGATTCCATGCAATCGGATTTGCGGTTTTCCTGATTCCATGATGTGAAGCATTTCGCGCATGGGCGTGTTCCCGGCTGCTCTCCGCCCCCGCAAGGGTCATGGCATGAACCCCGTTCACAATCCTCTGGGCAAAAACCCCTTTCGCAACTCCCTGGGCGTCAAGATCGCCACAGCCGTTTTCGCGTGCGCCGTCCTGGTCTACGCCGGGATCGTGGCCGTGGACGTGAACTGGTTCCGGGACAACCTGCTCGCCCAACTCAAAAGCGCCTCGGAGTTCAGCGCCGAGCTGCTGCAAAGGGCCGTGGAAGAGCCCATGCGCAAGGGCGACGACGCCGCCACCCGGAAGCAGTTCGAGGAACTGGCCCCCTACGGATCGATCTCCCTGTTTATGACCGACGCCAAAGGCGACATCACCTATTCCACCCGGTCTGACGTCCTGCGCCGCCCCCTGGCCGAGGTGATCCCGGAAAAGTCCTTCGCGGACATGCTGGCCCGCAGCCTGAAGACCCCCACAAGCCACAGCGACCTGTTGCACATCGACGGCGCGCCCTATTTCGCCGAGATCAAAACCGTGGCCAACGGCCCCTCCTGCCACCACTGCCATGGCGCGTCGCGGCCCATCCTGGGCGCGGTGGTCATGCTGCACAACGTCAGCGTCCAATACGAACACCTCAAGCAGTTCCATCTCGAGCGCACCATCTTCCTGCTCCTGGGGCTAAGCGCGCTTCTGGCCGCCGTCCTGGCCTACATCCACCGGGCCTTCATCACCCGGGTGGCCGCCATCACCCGAAAGACCGGCGAGGTCACGGCCGGGGATCTCACCGTGCGCTTCGACGTGGGCGGCAGCGACGAACTGTCCCGGCTAAACCACCATTTAAACGCCCTGGTGGCCGGACGCGAACGGGCCGAGGCCCGGCTTGCCGAACTCAATCGCGACCTGGAGCGGCAGGTGGCGGACCGCACCCGGGACCTGGCGGCCAAGGCCGCCGAACTCGAAAAGGCCAACCGCAGCCTGCGGGAGCGCGAACGCTTAAAGACCGTGTTTTTGTCCACCGTGTCCCACGAATTCAAGACCCCCCTGACCTCGGTCCTGGGATTCGCCAAGCTCATCGCCCGCCGCTTCACCCGCGATATCCTGCCTGAGGCCTCCGGCCGCGACGACGACTTCGGACGCTCGGCCGCGCAGATCGCCGCCAACCTCCCGGTCATGGTCGCCGAGGGCGATCGCCTGGCGAAACTGGTGGACAAGGTCATCGACCTGGCCGAGCTGGAGTCGGGCAGCGCGGCCTTCGACATGGCCCCCATGGACCTTGGCCGGGCCGCCGGCGCGGCCGTCTCGGCCGTTGGCGCCGCCGCTGCGGCCAAGGGCCTGACCCTGGTTTTCGATGCCGAAGACGGGCCGTATTCCATCACTGGCGACCAGGGACGGCTGACCGCCGCCCTGAGCCATCTTCTGGAGAACGCCGTGGCCTTCACGGCCGCAGGGACCGTGACCTGCCGGGTACGGCGCACGGAGTCCGGCGCCGCCGTGGACGTGATCGACACCGGCCGGGGCATCGCCCCCGAGGATCAAAAGACTATCTTCGAGACCTTCCGCCAGCTTGGCGACCACCTGACCGACAAGCCGCACGGCACGGGCCTGGGGCTGGCCATCGCCCGGGCCACGGCCCGGGCCCACGGCGGCCTGGTCACCGTGCGCAGCACGCCGGGGCACGGCAGCGTCTTCACCCTGACCGTGGCCAACACCACGGACATACCCCTTGACCCTCGGCCCGAAGGGTATTAAGACGACTGCCTTACTTCGTTTGAAATCCCAGAGAGCAGCCCATGACCTCGGACTTAAGCAAACTGCGCATCGAAAAGTCCGCCGCAGCCTCCCCGGGCGGCGGCGGCAAGAAGCGGCTCAGGCGCGCGGCCATCATCGCCGCTATCGTCTGCGCCCTCATCGCCGCCTATCTGGCCTTCCCCTCCGCGCATGCCGTCGAGGCGGGCAAGGCGGCCATGGCCTATCCCTCGCGCGGGCTGACCCTGCTTTCCGCCAGCGGCTACGTGGTGGCCGACCGCAAGGCGTCGCTGGCCACCAAGGCCACGGCCAAGCTGATATGGATCGGCGTGGAGGAAGGCAGCCGGGCCAAAAAGGGCGACGTGGTGGCCAGGCTCGAAAACGAGGACGTGACCGCCTCTTTGGCCCAGGCCGAGGCCCAGTTGGAAAACGCCCGGCGCCGCATCGACGAGGCGACGGCGGAGGTGACCGACGCCGCCCTGCACCACGCCCGCATGTCGCATCTGGTGAAAAGCGACTTCGTGGCCAGATCCGAGCACGATTCGGCCAAGGCCCGCAAGGACAAGGCCAAAGCCGCCCTGGCCCAGGCCGAGGCGGAGCGCGCCGCCCGCGAGGCGGCCGTGGCCGAGGCCCGGGCCAACCTGGAGTACACGCTCATCCGGGTTCCGTTCGACGCCGTGATCCTGACCAAAAACGCCGACGTGGGCGACATCATCTCGCCGCTTGGGGCCTCGGCCAACGCCAAGGCCGCCGTGGTCTCCATCGCTGACCTGTCCTCGCTCCAGGTGGAGGTGGACGTGTCCGAGTCGAACCTGTCCAAGGTCACCTCGGGCGAACCCTGCGAGATCATCCTGGACGCCTTCCCGGAGGAGCGCTTCCCCGGCTACGTGCACATGATCGTGCCCACGGCGGACCGCACCAAGGCCACGGTCATGGTCAAAATCCGCTTCACGGCCCTTGACCCGCGCATCATGCCCGAGATGAGCGCCAAGGCCGCCTTCCTCTCCCGGCCCCTGGCCCCGGGCGAGGAAACGCCCCGGCTGGCCGTGCCTGCCAAGGCGCTGGCCACGCGCAGCGGCAAAACCGTGGTCTTTCGCATCGACAATGGTCACGTCGCGGAAATTCCCGTGACCCCCGGCCCGCCTCGCGGCGACATGGTGGAGATTACGGGGGAGATATCCCCGGGCGACCGGTTGGTGTTGTCTCCCCCGGCGGCGCTTACCTCCGGCGACGCCGTGGAGATAAAGGAAGGATAGGCGCGGCATGGACACCCCGCTCATCCGCATCCGCGACCTCTGCAAGTCCTACACCCGGGGCGACCAGTCCATTCCCGTGCTCACGGGCATCACCTTCGACATCGCGGCCGGGGAGTTTCTGGCGCTCATCGGCCCCTCGGGTTCGGGCAAATCCACGCTATTAAACCTCATCGCAGGCATCGACTCCGCCGATTCGGGCCAGATCCTCGTCGGCGACACGGACATCGTCACCCTCTCCGAAGGCCAGCTCGCCGACTGGCGCAGCGGCCACGTGGGCTTCATCTTCCAGTTCTACAACCTCATCCCCGTACTCACCGCCCTGGAGAACGTGGAGCTGCCCCTGCTTTTGACCACGCTCTCGCGGCGCGAGCGCCGGGAGCACGCCGCCCACGCCCTGGACGCCGTGGGGCTCTCGGACCGCCTGGACCATCGCCCGAACCAGCTCTCCGGCGGCCAGCAGCAGCGCGTGGCCATCGCCCGGGCCATCGTGGCCGACCCGGATATCATCGTGGCCGACGAGCCCACCGGCGACCTGGACCGGGTCTCGGCCGCCGACATTTTGCATCTCATGGATCGCCTGAATACCGAACTGGGCAAGACCATCATCATGGTCACCCACGACCAGCGGGCCGCCGACGCCGCCCACAGCGTGCGCAGCCTGGACAAGGGCGTGCTCCATGTTTCTGATTAGGCTGACCTTCAAAAACGCCTTCCGCCACACCCTGCGCTCGTTTTTGACCATCCTTGGCATCACCGTGGCCCTTCTGGCCTTCGGGCTTCTGCGCACGGTCATGGACGCCTGGCACATGGGCGTCGAGGCCTCGTCCGCCACCCGGCTCGTGACCCGAAACGCCGTGTCGCTCATCATGCCCCTGCCCCTGTCCTACCGGGAACGCATCCGGGGAGTGCCAGGCATAACCCACGTCTCCTACGGCAACTGGTTCGGCGGCATCTACATCGACGAGAAAAACTTCTTCGGCAACTTCGTGGTCGAGCCCGAATCCTATCTGGCCCTCTACCCCGAGCTCCTTTTGCCGCCTGCCCAGAAAAACGACTTCTTCCGCGACCGCAAGGGGGCCATCGCCGGACGCAAGCTGGCCGAACGCTTCAACTGGAAGGTGGGCGACACCATCACCCTCAAAGGGACCATCTACCCCGGGCAATGGGAAATGGTCATCCGGGGCGTCTACGACGGCGCCCGCCCGGACACCGACATCTCCACCCTGCTGTTTCACTTCGACTACGTGGACGAGACCATGAAAAAATCCAGCCCGGCCCGGGCCGGACAGGTGGGCTTTTTCATGCTCGGCATCGCCGACCCGGACATGGCCGCCGAGGTCTCGCGCGCCGTGGACGACACCTTCAAAAACTCCCAGGCCGAGACCCTCACCGAGACTGAAAAGGCCTTCCAACTCGGCTTCGTGGCCATGAGCGAGGCCATCCTCACGGCCATCAACCTCGTGTCCTACGTGGTCATCCTGATCATCCTGGCCGTGGCCGCCAACACCATGGCCATGTCCGTGCGCGAACGCACGGCCGAATTCGCCGTTTTTAAGACCCTGGGCTTCAAAGGCCCGGCCATCGCCGCCCTGGTGCTCGGCGAATCCATGATCATAAGCCTCGCCGGGACAGCCATCGGCCTGGCGCTCACCAACCCCCTGGCCCAGGCCTTCGGCGCCACGCTGTCGCAATATTTTCCCGTGTTCGCCGTCTCGAAACAAACCATCCTCATCGGCCTTTTCTCCGGCGTCTTCGTCGGCGTCGCCGCCGCCGCCGCGCCCGCCTGGAGGGTGTGGCGAACCCCTATCGCCGAAAGCTTTCGGCGGATCGGATAAAGGCGTGCGGGGGGCGCCGCCCCCCACGCCCCCCGGCAGGGGCCTAAGGCCCCTGCACCCCGTAACGTGCGGCCCTGTCCCCGGCGCGTTGCGCCGGGGACAGGGCCGCAAGGTTGCGGTCGCACGGGCATAGGCCCTGGCCGGAGGCCATGTTTCGCCGGGAAACCCGCGTTTCCGGGGCGTGGCCGTCGCCGCCTCGCGGCGAAGGCCACGCCCCGGCGACGGGGGGTCCGGGGGGAATGATTCCCCCCGGGCGGGGGCCGGGGCGGCAGCCCCGGAAAGGAATGTCACGATGCCGGTTCCCTTGTCGTACAGCTATCGCAACCTCATGACGCGGCGCATGACCACGGCCCTCACGGCCGGCGGCATGGCCTTGGTGGTGTTCGTATTTGCGGCCACGCTGATGTTGGCCGAGGGGCTTCGGCAGACGCTGATTTCGACGGGCCTGCCGACGAACGCGGTGATCTTGCGCAAGGGGTCGGAGTCGGAGGTGCAAAGCGGCATCGAGCGGGTGCAGGCCTCGGCCATGACCACCCGTCCGGAGATCGCCGTTGCCCCGGACGGCACGGCCATGGCCGCCAAGGAGGTGGTGGTCCTGATCGGGCTGCCGCGCAAATCCACGGGCAAGGTCTCCAACGCGGTGATCCGGGGAGCGGACATAAAATCCGTGGCCCTGCGGCCGCAGGTGCAGATTGCCCAGGGCCGGGCGCCCAGGCGCGGCACGACGGAGATCATGGTTGGGAAAAATATCGCCAAGGGATTTGTGGGCACGCAGATCGGCGACAGGCTGCGCTTCGGCAAGCGGGAATGGGAGATAGTGGGCGTCTTCGACGCCGGGAACACGGGATTTTCGTCCGAGATATGGGCCGACGGCGACCAGGTCATGCGCTCGTTCGGCCGCGACGCCTATTCCGTGGTGGTGGCGGCCTTACGGGATTACGGGGCGTTTGACGACTTCAAGGCCGGGCTTGAGGCCGACCCGAGGCTCACGGCCGAGACGTTTCGCGAGACGCGCTATTACGAGAAGCAGTCGGAGATGATGGCCAAGTTTTTGCGGGTGCTTGGGGTTTCGCTGACCATTATTTTTTCGCTGGGGGCCATGATCGGGGCCATGATCACCATGTATTCGGCCGTGGCCAACCGGGTGCCGGAGATCGGGACGCTGCGGGCTTTGGGGTTCGGGCGGGGGAGCATCCTTTTGGCCTTTCTGGCCGAATCGGTTTTTCTGTCGCTTCTTGGCGGCGCGGCAGGGCTTGCGGTTGCGGCGGTCCTCAACTTCTACACCTTCTCCACCACCAATTTTCAGACCTTTTCGGAACTGGCCTTCAAGTTCGCCCTGACCAGCGACATCGTGCTCTTCTCCATGGGATTTTCGGTGTTCATGGGCGTGATCGGCGGGCTGCCTCCGGCCCTTCGCGCCTCGCGCCTTAAGATCGTGGACGCGCTGCGGGAGGCGTGAGGTGCGGGGCAAGATGACGCTTGCGGCGGCCCGGACTTGACTTTTGGCGTATTGATGCAAGAAGATTTGGATAGAGGAGGATGCCGTCATGCAAGGTGTTTACTTGGACAACGTCAAAGGGTCCGAAATATCCGGCATGCTCCAGGGACTCGACCCCGACAAGCGGTATGTGGTGAGCGTTCAGGCCGTCGAGGACCGGGCATCCGTCATCGCCGACCTCATGGCCGGTCTTGCCGGAGGCGAAGCGCCGCAGGAGACGGCGGACAAGACGGATGCGGAAATCATGGATTTGGTCAACGCCGCCATCGAGGAAAATCGGATTCGGGAACGCGGTCGGTCGCCGGGCGCATGAGGCTGGTCATCGATTGCAACGTGCTTATCGCAGCGGGATGGAACTCCGGAACCTGCCGTGAGGTTCTCTTCGCGGCCATGCGGGATCATTCCCCGCTCATGAGTCGCGGCATTCTTGATGAATACGCCACGGTCTTCGCATATTCACGCTTCGACCATATTCGGCCAACCCTGAAGCTTCTTCGGGACGCACTGCTCAAGACCGCGACATTGGTCCGACCGGTTCCCTCGCCGTTTCTTCTCCCGGACCCGAAAGACATGATCTATCTGGAAACCGCCCTGGCCGGGGACGCCGACGCCATCGTGACCGGCAACACCAAGCACTTCCCCGAGGCGTCCTACGCGGCTGTACGGATTCTCACTCCCCGGGCCTTTTGGAGCTTGCCTGGATCATGATTTCCCTCCTGTCTTCTGTTGTGAATTATTATTGTTATTCAGAAGGATTAATTTACACTGCTCATGAATACTAAACATTGCCTTAACTGTGTCTTGTATTGCACAGAATATCATCAAAAAAAACATCGTACCAAAGAAAAGAAAAAATTTTTGGGGAAAATCAACACCTTCCATCCTAATCCTTTTCAAAATACTGAGCAGAAATGAATCATCTTCCATGCTCCAAATCCAATCCAATTTGGTATGATAAAGCAGATACAAAAACACAATCCCCACCGACAAGGTAATTGACCATACTAGGTTGCTTTTAATTTCAGCAATACTACCATCAAGAGCAACCAAATATTGACCAATTCTGTCTTTATTCTTTCTTGTTCTTAGCTTATTAACCTCTGTATATACATTAACGCCTAGTCCAAGAAAAATACCTACGCCACCAATAGCAACACCTAACAATACACTAACACATGGCACATACACATCAATCAAAAGGGCATCCACGTCAACGGACACCACCAATGCAATGATAAAACTTGCTAAACTGATATAAAATAATATCTTTAATTTCCCAATCATATTTTTGCATTAAACATCTTAAGAACTTTTTTTAACTGATGTACTAGCTGTGTTCTATCAAACGCAATCCTGACTTTTTTTGCTTTATCAGAACTGCTTATTGTCTTCTTTCTACCACTTCTTCGGATTCTAATCTTCCAACATCCACCACCTTTATCTGCATACTCGCGAAGATACTCTGAATTCTCTCTTGTCACCTTCAAGTCACCAGCGGGATTTTCAATCTTCGCTGAAATACATGTATTGTTATATATTCCGCGCAAATTTTTTAACGCTTCATTTGCAGCAACATTAGCCCCAAACATATTTGGTGATTCAAGATTAAACATCATAGAATATATTTTCTGAGCGCCGTCAATCTCACTCCAAAAAGCCCTCTCCTCAACTATTGGCTCAAACCGAACATTGTATCCCGCATAAAACATTTTTCTACTCGCCATAATTGACAATATATTTTTAGCTTGTTCGATCTTCTGAAACACTTTTGCATTTTGTTCCAAGATAAACAGCTGTTTATTTGTATCGGTTACACAGACAAAATTAGCATAAGGCCAGTTTTCTTCCTCATGTTCTTGTATGTCAGCTGGAAGCTTTTTGAAGAATTGTGAATCCATCTTTCTCGCAATCTTTCCAAAATAGGCCTGTCCTTCAACTTCCTTAATTCTTATTGCATACTCAGTCTTCTTTACGAGATAGTCTTTATTTGTTAAAAAATTACCAGAAAACAGAGCCATTTTCTGAGTATCTTCCAATTTTTTTTGAAACAATGCATATGGAACTGGAACAATAAAGTATCTAAGGCACACGAACGCTGTTTTTCTCATATATCCCCCAATTAAGATGGTAGGGAGATACGTATAAAACTATGAAAAAAATATCAACCAATGACTATAAAATTTTATCTTCCAGCCTTAAGCCCCCCCCGAAACTCCTCCCACGACGACACGCCCAGGCGTTCCAGAAGCGGCGGCAATTCCTCAACGAGATTGAAGGCGAAATCCGGTCGCAGGAAATTGGCCGTGCCCACCTGCACCGCGTGCGCCCCGACCAGGATGAACTCCAGCGCGTCCTCGGCCGAGGATATCCCCCCCATGCCGATGACCGGAATGCCCACCGCCCGGCTCACCTGCCACACGCAGCGCAGCGCCACGGGCTTTATCGCCGGTCCCGACAGCCCGCCGATGACGTTGGCCAGCCTCGGGCGCCGGGAAAAGACGTCCACGCTTAGGCCCGAAAGCGTGTTGACCAAAGACAGCATGTCCGCCCCGGCCGCCTCCACGGCCCGGGCCACGGCCGCGATGTCCGTGACGTTGGGCGAGAGCTTGACCATGACCGGCTTTTTCCCGGCCCGTTTTTTCACGGCCTCGGTCACCCGGGCGGCCATGGCCGGGTCCTGGCCGAAGAGGATGCCCCCGGCCCTGACGTTGGGGCAGGAGATGTTGACCTCAAGGGCCGCGATCCCGTCTTCGGCGGCCAACACCCCGGCCAGCTGCGCGAACTCGTCCGCGTCCTGGGCGTAGAGGTTGGCGATGACGGCCGTGTCGCGCCAGGGCAGAAACGGCAGCTTGTCGCGCACAAACGTCTCGACGCCGCAGTTTTGCAGGCCGATGGCGTTGAGCATGCCGCAGGGCGTCTCGGCCACCCGGGGCATGGGGTTGCCCTGGCGGGGTTTGAGAGACAGGCCCTTGACGCAGATGCCGCCCAGGGTTTTCAGGTCGCCGTAGCGGGAAAACTCAAGTCCGTAGCCGAAGGTCCCCGAGGCCGTGATCACGGGATTTTTTAAGGTCAGCCCGGGCAGATCGACGCCTAGTTCCCGCATGCGCACCCCCCGTTTTTCCCGGACGTTTCACCGCCGCCGGAAAACGCCTCCAGATCCTTGGCCCAAAAGACCGGCCCGCGCACGCAGGTCTGCACCGGCTCCCCCGAGGCGTCCTTCTCCACGCAGCCCAGGCACGCCCCCACGCCGCAGGCCATGCGGTTCTCCAGCGACACCTGCACCCTGGCCCCGGCCGCGCGCCCCATATCGGACACAGCGGCCAGAAAGGGCCTGGGGCCGCAGCTAAGGACCAGCCCGTCGCGGTAGCCCGCGATGCGCTCCCGCATAAGCGCCGTAAACCGCTCCAGGTCGCCGGGCTTCTCTTCGTGGAAGGATTCGGCCTGGATGTTGGCGGCCATCTCGGCAAAGGGATAGGCGGCAAGCGGCGGCCGGTGTCCGAAGGCCAGACGCAGGTTTTCCGGCCGGGGATGGGTCGCGATGTACGGGGCGAAGGGGGCCAGCCCCACGCCCCCGGCCAGAAGCAGCGTAGGCGTGTCCGGCTCCACGGCGAACCCCCGGCCAAGCGGCCCCCACAGGACCAGCCGGTCGCCCGGGGACAGCTCCGCCAGACGGCGCGTGCCCCGCCCGGCGATCTGGATGAGAAACTCCACGCTCCCCGGCGTGACCCCGAAAAGAGACAGGGGTCTGGCCCAGGTCAATTCCTGGCCAAATCCCGTGGGCCGAAGCATGGCGAACTGCCCGGCCACGGCCGCCTCCCAGCCGGGATTCTCCACCGCAAGGCGCACAAGCCCCTGCCGCTCCCCCTCGGGGCTTGTGAACTCCCGGGAAATCACCGCCACCTCGCGGCATCTGTCGCCGTCAGCCATACGTCCTCCCCATGCGCGTCACGTCATGTGGCGCGACGTTTACCCCGCCCCGGGCCGCATGTAAAACCCGCCCGCGACGCTCCCCAAGGCAATGCGCTCCCGGCTTGCCCCAAGCCGCTGCCGGGAGTAACAGGGACAATAGCGGGCGAAATCCCCGGCAGGCGCTTCCAAGGCGGCGAGATGCCTTGTATTTGCCCCGGATTGCCGCTACATCCTTGCTCAAGTCCGGCGGCGCGCGCCGTCTGGTCGAAGCAGTCCCATTTGAGCCCCGAAAAACGATGCCAGAGGGGATCCCCATGCAGCACGATCCGGACCTTTTCGCCGAAGAAACCGGCGTCAAGACCAAGACCTTCCACAAGGGCGCCATGATCTACAAGGAGGCCCAGGACAGCAAGGTGGCCTTCCTCATCAAGCAGGGCCGGGTCGGTCTGCACCGGATCATCGGCAACAAGCGGGTCAGCCTGGGCGAGCGCGGCCCCGGCCAGATATTCGGGGAGATGGGCATCATAAGCGGCGAGAAGCGCACCGCCAACGCCGAGGCCCTGGATTTTACCGAGGCGCTTATCCTCGACCGGCCGCTTTTGCGCACCATGCTGGTCAAAAGCCCCCGCCCGGTGCAGATCATCACCGGCTATCTGGTGGACCGGGTCAAGACCCTAAGCGCCCGGGTCAGCGACCGCCCCACGGGCAACATGTTTTATTCCGTGTGCCGCGTCCTGGCCCTGCACTACAAGGCCGCCGCCGCGTCCGCGCCCAGGCCCGGCCAGTTCGAGATGAGCTACGCCGAGGCCTGCCGGACCGTCAAAGACGTGCTGCTCATCTCCCAGATCGAGATCGACGAGATCGTGGAGAAGCTGGTCAAGATGGCGGTTTTGGAGCTGACGGAGATCAAATCCGCCTATTACCGGGCCGATCCCCTTTTGGACACGGTGAAAAAGGGGTCGGAGTTCGTCAAGGACCGCACCCTGCGCATCCCGGACCAGGAAAAGTTCCTCCAGGTGGCCAAGAACCTGTCCAGGGAACGCCTCGATCTGACGGATTTCTCCTGTGACCTGGAGTTCATGGACCTGTCCGACTTCGCCCGGGAGGCCGGGGCCAGCCCGGAGATGATCTACCGTAAGATCGGATATCGGGAGATTCCCGAGAACCTCTTTTTCTTCCACAAGCCCTCGGCCCTGGCCTACATCGAGCGCGTGGGCAGGGATTTCTTCCAGCGGGCCAAGCGGCCGCGCCTGAAAATAGAGGACCTGGAGTCCGTGGACGACATCACGGCCGTGGACAACGCCACCCTGCAGGAGGCCTTCTCCTCGCTGGGCTTCCACAAGCTGGCGGTGCTCGTGTCCATGGCCGGGGACGAGGCCCGGGCGAAGATAGCCAAAAACCTCTCCAAAAAGATCTCCGCCGTGGTCCTCGACGAGGCCGGGCGTCTGGGCGGCATGGACCCGGAGGAGGCGGCCAGCGTGGAGCAGGAACTGCTTGACCGGATAAAATCCCTCAAAGGACTCGGCTCGTGAACATCGCCACGGTCATCGGCATCATCTTCGGCATCGGCATCCTGTTTTACGCCACGTTTCTGTCCACGGACGACATCGGCGTCTTCATCAATTTCCCCGGTCTGGCCATCGTCATCGGCGGCACCCTGGCCTCCACCTTCATCTGCTTTCCCATGAAGGAGGTCATGCGGGTCTTCAACACCTTCCTCATGGCCTTAAAGCGCGAGGAGCTGCCCATCGGCAACTACATCGAGGAGATCGTGCGCATCGCCCGGGAGGCCTCGGCCAAGGGCAAGATCCATCTGGAGACGGCCCTGCCGGGCATCGAAAACGAGTTTTTAAAAAGCGCCATCCAGATGCTCGTGGACGGCTACAGCCGCGAAGAGATCAAGGAGATTCTGGACACCCGCATCGAGCAGACCTACCAGCAGGAAATCTCCTCGGCGGGCATCTACCGGACCATGGCCAAGCTGTCCCCGGCCTACGGCATCATCGGCACCCTGATCGGGCTCATCGGCATGATGCAGTCCATGGCCGGGGGCTTGTCCCAGCTCGGGTTCCAGATGGCCGTGGCGCTGACCACCACGCTCTACGGCATCCTTTTGGCCAACGTGCTTTTTTTGCCCATCGCCATCAAGGTGGAGAAACGCATCGAGGACCGGGTGATCCTTATGTGCGTCATCCGCGACGGCACGCTTTTCATCAAGGACAAGACCCCGGCGGCCATCGTCCTGGACAAGCTGCGGGCCTACCTGCCGCCCAGGCGCTGGGCCTCCATCGGCAGGCGCGAGCCCCAGGCCGGGGCCGGGACGACCCGCGGCGCGTGACGGGCAGGTCTTTTCTGGCCGCTTTTTAGGCGCGCTGGCCTGCACATGTTTTTCAAACGACAGATACGACTGTACGTTTTTCCCTGCCCGATACATATATGAGCCATGACAACGCCGCCTGCGGCCTCCCGCAGGCATGAACCGCAACGGACAGGCGATGCTGAAACTCTCCGACCTGCGCAAGCGTCACGACGAAGAAGAGCACTGGCAGCTGGCCTTTGCGGACATGATGACCCTGATCCTGTGCTTTTTCGTGCTCATCGTGTCCGTGTCAAAGCTGGACATGCCCCGCTACGATAAGGTGGCCGGGTCCATGGAAAAGGCCATGTCCCGCGACCGCCGGGACGAGGCCGCAAAACCGGTCCCCGTGTCGGAAAAAGAAAAGCTCCCGGAAAAGACGCCCCCGCCGCCCGCCGCCCAGCCCGAGGTCCGGGCCAAGGCCACGGAGCCGCCCGCCCCAAGGGACATCGACCAGTTCCGGGCGGAACTTTCCACCAAGCTGGCCGGGAAGACCGGCCAGGCCGAGGTCATCCGCCGCGACCAGGGCGTGGCCGTGAGCCTGCGCGGGGCGGCCTTTTTCGATCCCGCCAGCGCCGAGATCAAGCCCGAATCCCTGGCCCTTTTGACGGACATCGCCTCGTCGCTTCGGGACATGGCGGTGCGCATCACCGTGGAAGGCCACACGGACAACCTGCCCATGGAATCCTGGCTCTATCCGTCCAACTGGGAGCTGTCCTCGGCCCGGGCCAGCCGGGTGGCCCGGTTTTTAAACGACCACGGGGTGCAAAAGGACGACCTGACCGTGGTGGGTCTGGCCGACACGAGGCCCCTGGTCCCCAACGTCGGCCCTGACGGCAGGCCCCTGCCCGAAAACCAGGCCAAAAACCGCCGGGTGGTCATCCTGGTGGCCCCCAAACCCTAAAAAACGGCCCCCCATGCCCAAAGACACGGCCACCCTGCCGCCGGTCATCGATGACGGTCACGAACCCCGCAAGCTCAAGGGCATCTTCTCCTCGCCAGCCCCGACAGACGCCCCGGAGGCGTCCGCCGCGCCGCTCCCTGGCGAGGAAGACGGCTTCGACCCCAAAAAGATCTACTGGTTCGCCTCGCAGTGCGATGAGGACACCATCGCCCTCAAAGAGCTCGACACCCACTTTCTGCCCACCGGACAGCAGTGCGTGGTCAACCGCGAGACGTTTTTCACGACCTATTCCCTGGAGCCGGAGGTGGGCTACCGCTACGTCACCCAGCGGGTGCTGCGCGGCGACTGGTATCGCAAGCAGGATTTAAACGTAGAGGCCAAGATCGAATACCAGATGATCCTGCGCGTGGACGAAGAGAACATCCGGGCCAATTTCGGGCTGGGGCTGGCCTATCTGGCCCTAAACCAGATCGACAAGGGCCGGTACGTCTTCTCCAAGCTGGTGGATATGGATGAGAGTTTCGAGGAGGCCCATAAGCATTTGTTCAACGAGTTCGGCATCGCGCTCCGCAAAAAAAATCTCTTCGACGAGGCCATGCGCTATTACGGACGGGCCGCCGAACTGTCGCCCGAAGACGAGAACATCTACCTGAACATGGCCCGGGCCATGTTCGAGAAAGGCGACATGGAGGAGGCCTTCGCCTACCTGAAAAAAACCTTCGAGATCAACCAGGAGGTGGAGGAGGCCAAGGCGTTTTTGGGCTTTTTGCGCAAGAAGGGCTTCGAGGCCAAGGACCCGCGCCTGCGGCACTTCTTTTTCAAACTCGGCGCGAATCCGTTGTAGCCCCGCCCTGGGCATGGGGTTGGCCGCCGCCCCGGTCAGTCCGCCGTCCATCCCGGAATATCCGAGAAGAAAGACGACGTATGCAGGCGGGCTTGCGCCAGGGCGGCGCAGCGAGGCGTTTTGCGCTCCCAGCCGTATTAATGCCCGCCGTAGACCTTCCTCCGATGGCCGATCCGAAGCACCAGGACAAGCACCTTTTCTTCCGCGATCTCGGCTATTATCCGATAATCCCCGACGCGATATTTCCAAAGCCCTGCCAGGTCGCGGCGCAGCGGCTCTCCAAAATCACGGGGATTTTCGCTCATCGCAATGCGTTCCCGGAGAAACCGCCGGATTCGCTCTTGCACGTGGCGGTCAAGATGGCAAAACTCCTTCTTGGCCTCGGCTTCGAATTCAATTCGCCACGCCAAGCTCTTGCTCCACTTCGTCGAGAGAATACGTGCGGCTTCTGCCCGCCCTCAAATCCTCAAGACGTTTTTCCGCAAGATACATATCCTCAAGGTCATCAAGGTGTTCCGTTATGGCCTCACGAATATAATACGCCTTGGATCGACCTGTCGCTGCGGCCAAGGCGTCAAGGCGCTTTTCAGCCTCTTCCGGCAACCTGACGGATGTGGGCATGCCTCCCCCTTTTTGAATACATGTATTCAGGGCAAAAGGGCCTGTCAAGGTCCCGGCCCCGGGCAGGGAACGCCCTTTCCGGCGGGTCCTGGGTCAGGATCCATTCTAAAGAGGCTACACGTTTGCTTCCCTTGAAACGCATCCGCCCTGCTTTGAAAAACCGCTGAGACTTTTGCTCAAAACGCCCGTCCCGACGCAAAGGCCGGTCAGTCGTCGCGGATGGAGGCGTGGTAGGCGCTGGGCGGGCGTGTTCCCGCTGCGGCGTCGTTTTCCGACTTGGGATAATCCGTGCTGAAGAGCTTGCGATAGAGCTTGCGGCCCTCGGTGAAGCCGGGATTGCGCTGCATGGCGTCATCCACGCACTTTTTGGCCTCCTCGACGCTGCCCATGAAATACAGGGCCTTGGACATGTTGAAATAGATGTTTTCATCATCCGGGGTCAGCTCGATGGCCTGCTGGTAGGCGTGCAGGGCCCCGGCCAGATCCCCGCTTTTGCGCAGGCGAACCCCCAGGGTGTTGAAGGGGTTGGGGGTCGTGGCGTCGTACTTGAGCACCTCGATGAAAAGCTCCTTGGTCTCCTCCATGCGGTCAAACTGGGCATAGACCTCGGCGGCCTTCTGCATGAAGACCTTGTACTGCTCCATCTCGCTTTTGCCCCTGTAGGCCTCGGCCAGGCCCTTGTAGGCCTCGGCGAACAGGTCGTTTATCTTGACCGCCTTCTTGAAGGCGATGATGGCCTGGCCGTACTTCTGCTTGACCAGATACTTGCAGCCCATGTCGTAGTACTTCCGGGCCAGGTTCTGTTCGGAAACGATCTCCTCGAAGGCCTCGATGGCGTCGTCGAAATTGCCCATGTCCACCATTTCCCGGGCGTCTCTCACCTGCTGCTGCTCGATCTCGGTCATGCGCTCCACCTGGGAGGCGCGCAACACGTGCTGCTTGAAGGTCTCGGAGGAATAGGGGCGGATGATGTATCCGGCGCACCCGGCGGCGATGGCGTCGAGCACCCGGTCCCGGGTGCTGTCCGCCGTGACCATGACCACGGGGGTGTCTTTTAGGTGCATGTTGTGCCGGACAAGCTTCAAAAAACGCACCCCGTCCATGTCGTCCAGGGAGGAATCCAGAAGCACCATGTCCGCCCGGTTGACGCTTAAATAGTCGATGGCCTCGGAGCCGCTGGTGAAATGGACCACGCTGCGCGGCCGAAAGGACTGCATGGTGTAGCGGTCGCGCTTGGCGTGCTCCTCCTTGTTGCTCAGGATGACCACGGTGTCGAAAACGATGGACGTGCGTTCCATGGAAGGGTTCGCCTGCGCCGTCAGGCGCCGTGTTTGCGGCCGGGGGCCAGTTGAAACACTTTGTCCCTGGCGCGTGTGATGTCGCGGGCGCCGGGAAGGCCTGTAAAAAGCCTCTCGATGAGTCCGCGCGAAAAGGCCTGGGCCAGCGTCGCCTGGAAATGAAATCCATACACCCAGGAGATTAGAAGCAGGCGCATGTCGTTGACGCAGCGCATATCCGTATACCGGGCCACCTGCTCCCGCATCAGGGCCTCGGCGAACACGTCCGTATAGTCCCCGGGCCTGTCGGGCAGGCCCATGGTCACCACCTCGTCGCCCTGGCCTCCCGCCTCGAAATGATCGGCCATGACCCGCAGGATGTCCAGCTTGTCCGCATCGCGCACCACGTGCGCGGCCACGGCCAGCGGGGCGTTAGGGACGGCGGCCACGGCGGCGGGCAGGGCAAATCGGTTATGCATGACAATGGCCCCGTAAATCAAGGCGCGCGCCGGTCGGGGCATATCTGCGATCAAGCCCTCCCGGCGCAGGGTGGCCACGCCCAGGCGGCCATGGTTGACGCTCACCGCGTCGCGAAAGGTCTTGAAGGCGGCGTACTGGGGAAATCGGCCGGTGTCGTGGAAAAGCGCGGCGACATGCACCAGTCCGGCCAGCTCCCGCATAAGCCCCAGGGTCCCGGTGAGCATCCTGGCCTCGGCCAGGACCTTGAGGCTGTGCTCGCGCTTGAGCGTGACGCGCTGCACATCCTTGGCCTCGCCGGTGAGAAAACGGTCCACGAACGCCCGGAACCGGGCCTCGTAGCGCTTACGCATGGGGATCGCCCGGGGAACGCGGACCGGGCCGCGCCGCGCCCTGGGGGGAGTCCGGCGGGGCGGCGCCGTCTGCATCCGACGCCTGGGGGCCTGCCTGCGGCGCATCGAACTCCTTGTCGCGCATCCAGCCGCCCGGTCCGAAGAGAAAGCGCAACAGCAAGGCGATGCCCAAAAACAGCACGGCGATCATGCCGAACTTCAAAACGGTGGAGATCCACCCTTCGGCATAGCCTGGGCCGAAGGGCCAGGTATCCCGCCAGTCGGCGACGCCCCCCGCCGCCTGGGCGAGAAAGGCGATACCCCCAAACACGCTGCAGTCATTCACATGGACCTCCCGCGTCCGCCGGGCCGTGACACAGAAAAAACCCGGCGCCGCAACGAGCGCATAACCGCCGCAAGGCGCTTATGGCAAGCCGCCGCCCGGCAGGCAGGCGACGCCCGGCGCTTTCTGGCCCCATCTTTGCCCGGGCGGTTCCCTTTCTCTTCCGGCCGGGCTATGGAGGACGAAAAAGGGGGCATGTCCATGAAGACCACGGCCACCGCCGTCGCCCGCACGCTTCGCGACAAAAGCGAGACCGCCCGGGAGCTGGCCCTGCGCGAACTCAAAATGCTGCAAAAGGACCTGGCGACCCTGGATAAAATCCTCACCGGCCAACGCAAGGCCGGGGACTTCGCCCTGTTCGACGTTGTCCACGGCGCCTTCGAAATCTTCCGCAACGCCTCGATGGTCCTGGAAAACGAGGGACTTCTGGCCGATATCGAAAAGGAGACGGCGGCCTCCCAGGCCAGGGAGTTTCTGGACCGGCACGGGGCCACGCTTCTGACCAAGCCCGCCGGATGGCACTGGATATCCCCCAAGGGCGAGATGCGTCTGCTGGGCAGGCCCCTGGAGGCCGAAAAGGCCGCCGAGGCCCTGCGCGCCCTGCTCCCGGGCACGCGGCGCGGCAAGGGCAAGGCCGCCGCGGCGGCGGCGGGCGACGACGCACCGGCCGCTGCAACCACGGCGGATTTGGCGGCGGGCGGCGGCGACTGACCCCGGATGCCTCCCGCATAGCCCCGCCCCGGACGGCCGTGTCCCTGCGCCTTGGCCCTGGCCCGCCCCCACATGGCAGCCACGCCAGGACCAAGGCGCCTGCACAACGCCTTCACGCATTGCACACACTCGTGCAACATGCTGCACGATTGTGTGCAAGCCGCCTCAATTCTCCACACTATCCCCATGATATCATAGAGTTTACGAAAAAGGAACGGTTCTTGCCTAAGGCTGGGCATGTCGTGTCTGTCCTTTCCCGCAAGCGCCCTGCATAAGCCCCTTTCGCCCCACGCCCCGGACGCAACCCTGAACCATCCCGCGCCGCGTCCCTGACCGGCCGACCGCACCGCCATGTATCGAATCGCCTTGCAGATGCTATTCGGCGACCGGGGCAAGTACCTGGGCATCATCGTGGGCATCGCCATGTCCTCCATCATCATCATCCAGCAGCCGAGCATCCTTTTGACAATGCTCACCCACACCTACAGCCTGATTTCGGACATCAGCCTGCCCGACATATGGGTCATGGACCCCAAAGTCCGCACCAGCGAGGATTCGAGAACCCTTCTTGACACCCACCTGTACCGGGTGCGCGGCATCGAGGGTGTGGAATGGGCCGTGCCGCTCTACAAGGGCAGCCTCACGGTGCGTCTGGAGAACGGGGAGCTGGAGCGGGCGGTGATGCTGGGCCTGGACGACGCCACCCTGATCGGCGGCCCCGGGATCATGGTGGAGGGCAGCCTGACCGACCTGCGCATGCCCGACGCCGTGATCGTCGACCAGGCCGGGGCAAATGGCCGTCTGGCCCGGCACATGGGACGCCCGGGGGAGCCGGGGGAGCCCCTGCGGGTCGGGGACACGCTGGAAATAAACGAAAAACGGGCCACGGTGGTGGGCATCGCCAAGGCCACGCCCAACTTCCGCTCCGAGCCTGTCCTGTACGCCACCTACAGCCGGGCCAAGACCTATTCCCCCCAGGAACGCAAGTTCCTGTCGTTTATCCTGGTCAAGTCCAAGCCGGGAGAAGCCCCCGAGATCACGGCCAAACGCATCAGCGACGCCACAGGGCTTGCGGCCTACACCGCAGACCAGTTCAAGGCCCGCTCCCTGGATTTCATGCTCCACAACTCCTCCATGCTCATCAATTTCGGCTTCGTGGTCCTGGTGGGCTTCGTGGTGGGCACGGCGGTCACAGGCCAGATCTTTTATAATTTCACCCTGGACAACCTGCGCTACTTCGGGGTGTTCAAGGCCATGGGGGCCACGGACCGCATGCTTTTGTGCATGATCCTGCTCCAGGCCCTGCTGGCCGGGCTTATGGGCTTTGGCATCGGAAGCGGACTCACCGCCGCCTTCGCCGCCTCCACCTGGAGAAACAACGAAATGAAGCTCGAGGTGGGCCTGCCGCTTCTTGGCGCAAGCGGGCTGGCGGTCCTGGTGATCGTCCTGGCCGCAGCCTTTTTCAGCGCCCGCAAGGTCCTCAAACTGGAACCGGCCGAGGTGTTTAAAAGCTGATGGATACGCATGCGACTCCCCCGGTGGTGGTCTGCCGGGGACTGACCAAGACCTACGGGACTGGAGACACGGCCGCCAAGGCCCTGCGCGGGGCGGACCTGGACGTCAGGCCCGGGGAACTGCTCATGCTGGTCGGCCCCTCGGGCTGCGGCAAGACCACGCTCATCTCGATCATCGCCGGGATCCTCAACCAGGACCAGGGGGACTGCTCGCTTTTCGGCCAGGACATCGCCAGCCTCAGTCCCAGGCAGCGGGTGCGTTTCCGGGGCAGGCACGTGGGATTCGTGTTCCAGGCCTTCAACCTCGTGCCCTGCCTCAGCGTCCTGCACAACGTGGCCGTGCCCCTGCTCATAAACGGCGTGAAGCTTGATACGGCCCTTCGCCAGGCCAGGATTTGCCTGACCAGCGTGGGGCTTGGCGACCGGGCCGGGTCCGCCCCGACTGAGCTTTCCGGCGGCCAGCAGCAACGGGTGGCCATCGCCCGGGCACTGGTCCACAACCCGGGCCTGGTGGTCTGCGACGAACCCACCAGCGCCCTGGACCACACCACCGGGGCGCGTATCATGGACATGCTCAAATTGCTGGCCCTGCGGGACAACCGGGCCCTGGTGATCGTAACCCACGACCCGCGGATATTCCCCTACGCCGACCGCATCGCCCATATGGACGACGGGATCATCCTGGAAACCCGAAGCCAAACCGCACAGGAACCCCCCGCATGCGCCTGACCAACAAGATCATCATCGCCCTATCCCTGGCCGGGCTGACCCTGGCCGTGGTGGTGGGACTGTATTCCAATCCCGCCCCGCCCCGTCCCGAGCCTGCGGCCATGCCCGCCAAGGCCCCCTTCCCCGTCTCCATCGGCGGCGGCGGCATTGTGGAGCCGCGTTCGGAAATCATCGCCGTGAGCGCCTCGCTTCCCGGCGTAGTACGGGCGGTGCATGTCGCCGTGGGCGACCAGGTGGCGGCGAACGCCCCCCTTTTCGTGCAGGATGATCGGGAGACCCTGGCCGAACTGGCCGTGCAGGAGGCCGAGCTGGCCGCAGCCATGGCCGCCGTGAAGGAGGCCGAGGCCTCTTTGCGCGACGCCGCCACCCAGTACGCCCTGGTGCGGGGCGTGACCGACAGCCGGGCGGTGAGTACGGATGACCGGGAAAAACGCAAAAACGCCGAGCAGTTGGCCAAGGCCAAACTCTTAAGCGCCCAGGCCGCCGTGACCACGGCAAAAGCCGGACGGGACGCGACCGTCACCACCCTTGACCGGCTGACCGTGCGCGCCCCCATAAGCGGCAAGGTGCTCCAGGTCAACGTCCGGCCCGGCGAATATGCCGCCACCGGGGAACTGGCCACCCCCCTGGTGCGCCTGGGCGACGTCACACGCTTCCAGGTGCGTACCGACATCGACGAAAACGACGCCTGGCGCTTCAGCCCGGGAACCCGAGCCGTGGCCTATGTCCGGGGCAACCGGGAGCTTGCGGCCAACATGCGTTTCCTGCGGGTGGAGCCCTATGTGGTGTCCAAGACGCAGCTTTCCGGGTCCAGCACCGAACGCGTGGACACCCGGGTGCTCCAGGTGCTTTTCGAACTCGATCCGGCGGACCTGCCGGTCTACGTGGGCCAGCAACTCGACGTGTTCATCGAGGCCCCCCAGGGGGCCGCCTCCGGGGTCGTCCTGCCCGCCGCGCCAGGCACATCCAAAGACACCTCGCAGGCCCCGGACGAGCCCCATGGGGCGGCCCCAGGCGTCAACCTCTTCGCACAGGCGGCCAAGGCGGACGTTCAGCCCGATGTTCAAGCAGAGATCCGGGCCTGTTTCCTGGCCGACGGCGATGTCGGTCCCGGGGCCGGAAAATGAGCATTCGTCTCCTGCCGCGCCTCGCGGCCGCCCTATGCCCGGCCTTTGTGCTGTGGGGATGCCTGGCCGTCGGCCCCGACTACCGGATGCCCGACATGGACGCCCCGGCGGGCTACGCCCAGGCGGTCCAGCCGGGCCAGCCCGACGGTCAGTCCACTGTTCAAACAGACGCCCTGGAGGCCGCAGCCTGGTGGCGGTCTTTCGACGACCCCGTGCTAAATGAGCTCATCTCCCGGGCGCTGGCCGCCAACCTTGATCTGGCCCAGGCCGCATCCCGGCTGCGCCAGTCCCGGGCCGACGTCAAAACCGCCCGGGCCGCCCTTTTCCCCTCGCTCGACGTCGTCGGCAGCTCCACCACCTCGGACAACGGCCTGATCAACGCCGGGACAGGAACCGCCGCCGTTCCGTCCGCCAGCATGGCCACAAGCTCCACGGGCGGCGGCACGACCGGGGCGACAGGCACGACGGCCGTCACCGAGGACGCCACGTCGGGCACGGAAACCACCACGCTTTTCTCGGCCGGGTTCGACGCCTCCTGGGAGATCGACATCTTCGGGGGAAGGCGGCGGGAGCGGGAGGCGGCCACGGCCACGGCCCAGGCCAGCCTGTGGGACCTGGAGGCCGTGCGGCTGTCGCTTCTGGCCGAGGTGGCCACGGCCTATATGGAGCTACGCGCCGCCCAGGAGCAGCAGGACATCGCCCGGCACGCACTGGAGAGCCAGCTTAAGACCGTGGAGGTCACCCGGGAGCGCTTCCGCCTGGGGCTGACCAGCGCCCTCGACGCGGCCCAGGCCGAGGGTCAGGCCGCCTCCACGGCGGCGGATCTGCCCCGCCGCAAGGCCGATGTGGCCAAAGCCGTCCACCGCCTTGGGGTGCTCACCGGCCAGCCGCCGGAAGGCCTGTATGATCTTTTGACCCCGCTGCGGCCCCAACCCGCCGTGACCGGCTTGGTCGCGGCCCCGGGACCGCCCGCCGACCTGCTGGCCCGCAGGCCCGACCTGCGCCGGGCGGAGCGCGCCCTGGCGTCGGCGTCGGCCGCCATCGGCGCGGCCGTGGCCGACCTGTACCCCAAGTTCGATCTCACAGCGGGCCTGGGGCTTCAGGGGGTGACGCCCTCTACTGTGGCGGGTTTATCCACCTGGTACTGGTCGGTGATTCCCGGGGTGTCCTGGCCCCTTTTTGACGCAGGCAAGGCCCGGGCGGCGGTGGAAAAGAAAAAGGCCCTCTTCGAAGAGGCCCTGGCCGCCTACCGTCAGGCCTTTCACACCGCCTTGGAAGACGTGGAGAACGCCCTGGCCGACTACGCCTCGGCAATGGAGCGTCGGGAAAGGCTTTACGCCTCGGTGGCCGCCTACCAGGAGGCGAGGCGTCTGGCCGACATCCGCTACGCCAAGGGACTGACCACCTTTTTGGACGTGCTGGTCATTGAGGCCTCCCTGTATACGGCCCAGACCGAACTTAGCGAATCCGAATCCGCCCTGCGCCTCAGCCTCGTGGCCCTCTACAAGGCCCTGGGCGGCGGCTGGAAGGCGGCCACGGCCCATTCGGAAGGCGTCGCCGCCACGCCCTAAGGACGCCGTCCGGGCTGAACCGGCCCTAGACCTCTTCCTCGCCCAGCAAGAGCAAATACGGCAAGGGCGGCCCGCCCGGAACCGCCGGGGCCAGACGGCTGGCCTCCTGGGCGGTCAGGAGCGCTGCCAGCTCCTGTCTTTTGGCGGCAAAAGCGTTGTAGTTGGGGCTGGCGGGATTGGCCATGTTGTCCAATTCGTCCGGGTCCGCATCGGCCCCGGAACCGTCCCGCAGCCGGTACATCTCCTGGATTTCCGCCACAGAACCTTCCGGATCGAAGTACCGGGCGTATTTCCACTCCCCGTCCGCATCGCGGTGGATGAGGCACCGGATGTGGCAGGGTTCGGTGATATACGGCGGCGCCTCGTTTTGCCCGGCGTATTCGTCATCGAAGGTGACAAGGATGGTGTCCTGCACGCTGGCCGTGGGGTTTTGCAGCACGGCCCCCAGGTCCTTGCCGGGCAGATGCCTCCATTTCCAGGAGGGAACGCCGCACAGGGCGGCCACCGTGGGCAGGACGTCCACCAGTCCGGCATAGGCCGTGGTGGTGGCCGGACTCGGGAAAAGCGCCGGGTTGGAGATGATCAGCGGGACATTATAGGACTCCTCGTAGACATTGAACATCTTTTGCCGCAGTCTGGAATGGGCCAGCCCCATCTCCCCGTGGTCAGCGGTCCGCACCACCACGGTCCCGGCCGTCAGGCCCCGGTCGGCCAGGACCTGGAGCACGCTGTCTAGCTTCTCGTCCACGACCTTGTGCAGATATCCGTAAAAATTCACGTAATCGAGCCTGTCCCCGGGGGTTGGGAGCGTCCCCAGACCCAGGGCGTAGAGGTCCTTGGACTGCTGCTGCACGCCGGGCTTAAGGCTCAGATCGTCGGAGGCGTAGGACGCCGGGACCGTCAGACCCAGGTCCAGATCGGCCGTGTTCTTGTAGCTGTCCTCGCAGGTCTCCTGGTTCCACAGCCGGGGATAGGCCAGCACGTCATGGGGGTTGGCCAGACAGACGACCAGACAGAAGGGCTTGGTCGCCGTCGCTTCGGGGGTCTGGGTCTGCAGATAGGCGATGGCCTGGGCGATGGTGTCGTCATCGTGCGCGGCGCAGCCGCCCCCGAAATTGTCCACGTCCTGGGCCTCGCCCGCGTCCGTGGGCGTCCAGCCATTAAAACCGAAGGCCGCCACGTCGTCGGCGGTCGGCGTGCCGCCGTCGGCGCCCTTGGATAGGTGCCACTTGCCCCGGTACTGCACGTCATAGCCCGCCTCGCCCAGAAGCCTGGCCAGATTGAGCAGCGACGGGGACAGCGTGACCTCGGAGGGGGAGAGGCTGCCGCCCTCGGTGAGGGTGTGGGTCACGCCGTGCTGGGCTGGATACAGGCCCGTAAACAGGCTGCACCGGCTGGGGGAGCACATGGAGGAGTTGCAGTAGGCCCGGGTGAACTCCAGGCCGTTGTCGAGCAGCTTTTTGCGGGCCTTGTTCAGGTTGGCGTCGGCCCAGCCTTCGGGCCAGTGCCGGGGCTGACGCTCCTGATCGGTGACGAGAAACAGCATATTGGGTTTGGCAGGCAGCCCCGAGGCCTGTTTTCCTCCCCCCAGGGCGGTCAGGGCGGAGACCGGGACGGCGGCGCCAGCCGCGCCAGCGGCAAGCACGGCGGCGGCCCGGGCCAGGAAGGCCCGCCTCGAAATATTTTTGGACGATGCGTCGGGCATGGAACGCTCCACGATGGTTTGCGGATGACACGGTCTGACGCGGCGGCCAGCGGACCGCACATGACGGCCCATGCGGGACGACATCCCGCATCCGCCATATATCCTTTCATGCAAAATAATGTCCAGACCGGACATATCCTGCAATCCTGCCAGCATGAGCGCCTGTTTATCGCCGACCGTCTCTCGCTTAATGGAGCATTCCGATCCGCAACAGGCAAACAGCTGTCGATTTCATGAAATATCGCTAGTGCTGCGGCTGCGCAGCATGGCCTTGGGCATGGCGCTGCGGCGCAAAGAGTATGCAATAGAGGCTGGCAAAACGACAGGAGCCGCCCCAATCCGGACGGCTCCCCATGCGCGGCGGCGAAATCTCCCCACGCGGCGGCCTTCAGGGCAGGCCGGACATCAGATGAACGGCACCAGCTCCACCAGGCAGGTCATGGCGTTAAAGGCCATAAAGGCCTCCACCACGTCGTCGCCGGTATAGCTCACGGTGAGATCGTCCAGGCGTCTGGCCCTGGGGATCATGCCCGCCCGGTCCGCGCCTGAGGCCGTTGTGCAGCGCACCTCAAGCGTCACCGGCCCGGCCAGGACCAGCGGGGCCACGGCGGGCGGATTCGCGGCGGCCTCACGGGCTGCGGCGTAGATGGCCTCGCGGCAGCGGACGGGATGCGGGCAGGCGGCGGCGTAGGTCCCGATGCCCTCTTTGACGGCCACGGTGCGCACGCCGGGCAAAAGGGCCACGGCCTCGCGGCAGGCCGCGCCGTCCCCGGCCAGAAAGGTAAGCGGCACGCCGAAGGACCCGGCCAGGGCGGCGTTTAGGCCGATCTCCCCGATTGTCAGGCCGTTGAGGCTTATCGCCTGGATGCGGCCGGTGAAGGTGTGCACGATGCTGGCGTTCATGGTGGCGGCCATGGCGTGGTAGCCCACGCAAAAAAGCGCGTCGAACGTGGCGTCGATGCCGTGCACCATGGACAGGGGCCGGGGCGAGCCCATGACCAGGATGGCCCGCTCGTCGAGCTCTTCGGGGATAAGGTTTAAGCCCACGTTGTGGGCGTCGGCCACGGTCACGGCCGTGGCCCCGCCGTCGAAGGCCCCGCGTATGGCGGCGTTGACCTCGCCGGTCATGCGCGACCGGGCTGCAGCGTATTCCCGGCCGTCAACCCGGGAATGCTCGTGGCGGGCCACGGCCCCCACTCCCTCGATGTCGGCGCTGATGAAGACTTTCATGGCGGTATCCTTTGATGGGTGTTGCGGTGCGAAAGGGGCGTACGCGAGAGGTCTCGGCGAAGGGATGCCTCCGGCGGCCAAAGGGGCGCGGCCCCTTTGGAATCCCTTTCCTTTTACAGCGTATCAGCCTGTTGCGTGCAGATGGCACGCCACGTCGTGGCCAGGGGCCAGACTGACTGTGGGCGGCGGCTGCTTGGCGCACGCCGCCATGGCCTCGGGACAGCGGGGATGAAAGCGGCAGCCCGGCGGCAGATCCACGGGACTGGGCACGTCGCCGGTCAGCCGGGCCAGATTCTGCCGTTTCGTCGGGTCCGGCAGGGGCGCCGAGGCCAGAAGCGCCTGGGTGTAGGGATGGGCCGGGTTCGTGAACAGCGTGTCGGTAGGCGCGGTCTCGACGACGGCCCCCAGATACATGACCGCGATGCGGCGGCTGACGTGGCGCACCACGGTCAGGTCGTGGGAGATGAACAGATAGGCGTGTCCGCGCTTTTCCTGGAGTCCGGCCATGAGGTTCAATATCTGGGCCTGGACCGACACGTCCAGGGCGCTTGTGGGCTCGTCCATGATCACGAAGGCCGGGTCGGCCGTCAACGCCCGGGCCAGCCCGATGCGCTGGCGCTGGCCGCCGGAAAATTCATGCGGATAGCGAAAAAGGCACTCCGCCGAAAGCCCCACCTCGTGAAGCGCCGCCGCCGCCCGCTCACGCAGCTCCCGGCCCCTGGCCCGTCCCAGGACCCGAAGCGGCAGGGACACGATGTCGCCCACGGTCATGCGCGGATCAAGGGAGCTCTGGGGGTCCTGGAAGACCACCTGCATGCGGGAGCGCGCCGCAATCAGGGCCTGGCCGGAAAGCCCGGTCAGCTCCACGCCGTCAAAGGCGATGGACCCCGAGTCAGGGTCGAGCAGGCGCAGGATGCAGTTGCCCACCGTGGACTTGCCCGAGCCGGACTCGCCCACAAGCCCCAGCGTCTCGCCCCGGGACAACGTCAGGCTCACCCCGTCCACAGCCTTGAGAAAACGTTTGCCGCCGCCAAAAAGGCCCCCGCCCACGGGAAAGGCCTTGCACAGGTTCGCAACCAGAAGCAGCGGCTGGCTCATGACCGCCCCTGCCCGCCAAACAGGTGACAGGCCACGGCATGCTCCGGGGCCGCAAGGATCATCTCCGGCACGATCTCGCGGCAGACCGCCAAGGCCCGCTCGCAACGGGTGTGAAAGCGGCAGCCTGCGGGGGGATTTATGGGACTCGGGACGTTTCCCGGGATGGCGTACAGCTCGCCGCCGCCGTTTCGGCCCGGGATGGAGGCGATGAGCCCCCGGGTGTAGGGATGCGCCGGACGGGCGAACAGGCTCTCCACATCGGCCACCTCTACCACCTGCCCGGCGTACATCACCGCCACCCGGCGACAGATCTGGGCCACCACGCCCATGTCGTGGGTGACCAAAAGGATGGACAGCCCCTCCCGGGCGGACAGCTCGGCCAAAATGGCCAGAATCTGGCCCTGCACCGTGACGTCGAGCGCCGTGGTGGGTTCGTCGGCCAAAAGCAGGGCCGGACGGCAGGAGAGCTCCATGGCGATCATCACCCGCTGCCGCATGCCGCCGGACAGTTCATGGGGATAGGCGGCCAGCACGGTCCTGGGCTCCGGCAGACGCACGGCCTCGAGCATGTCCAGGCACACGACCTCAGCCTCGGCCCAGCTAATGTCCCGATGGGCGCGGATGACCTCGCGCATCTGGTTCCCTACGGTGAAGACGGGGTTGAGGCTGCTCATGGGCTCCTGGAAGATCATGGAGATGCGTTCGCCGCGCAGCTTGCGCATGGCCTTTTTGGGGAGCGCCAGGAGGTCCGCGCCCTCAAAAAGGATGCGGCCGCCGTCGATGGACCCTGGCGGGGTGGGGATGATGCGCAGGACGGCCCGGGAGAGCACCGACTTGCCGCAGCCGGTCTCGCCCACAAGGCCCATGATCTCGCCCCGGTTCACGGTCAGGCTGGCCCGGTCAAGGACCATGGCCCGCCCCTGGTAGGTCGAGAAGCTGATGGAGAGGTCTTGCACCTCAAGAAGCGGCGTGGGCGTATCCATGGTCTTAGCGCCTGATCCGCGGGTCCAGGACGTCGCGCAGGGCGTCGCCGAAGATGTTGAAGCCGATGACCGTAAAAAGGATGAAAAGCCCGGGGAAGGTCGCGTACCACCACTGGTCCATGAGAAACTTGCGTCCCGAGGCGATCATGGCCCCCCATTCCGGCGTGGGCGGCTGGGCCCCCAGGCCGATAAACGACAACGAGGCGGCGATGAGGATGGCGTCGCCCAGGGTCAACGTAGCCAGGACGATGGCGGAATTCAAACAGTTAGGCAGGATGTGGCGACGGATGATGAAGGCGTGCCCGGCCCCGGCCACCCGGCTGGCGGCCACGAACGGCGCCTCGCGCACGGCCAGGGCCTCGCCGCGCACCATGCGGGCGAACTTGGGGATCATGACGAAGGCCGTGGCGAAGATGGCGTTCATGAGGCTTGGCCCCAGGGCCGCGGCCAGGGCCAGGGCCAAAACCAGGGACGGAAAGGACAGGATCACGTCCATCACGCGCATGACCACGCTGTCTATCCTGCCCCCGAAATAGCCCGACGTGGCCCCGATGAGCGCCCCGGACACCCCGGCCACGGCGATGACCAGAAGCCCGATGGACAGCGAGATGCGCGCCCCGAAAAGCACCCGGGCGAAGATGTCCCGGCCAAGCTCGTCGGTGCCGAAAAGATGCGTCGTCCCCGGGGCCAGGAGCCGGTCCGGGAGCGACAGCTTGACGGGATCGTACGGGGCCAATAGCGGCGCAAATAGCGCCAAAAAGACCATGGCCGCAATGATCACGCCGCCCATGACGGCCGAGGGGTTGCGCGACAGGATGCGCACGGTGAGCGCCAGTTCGCGCAGGGCGGGATGCAGGGTGCGGGCGGTCACGGCATGAGGCCCCTAATACCGGATGCGGGGGTTTAGAAAGGCATAGAGCACGTCCACCCCGAGGTTGATGGCCACATAGGCCGTGCTGGCCACCAGGGTAAAGCCCATGATGGCCGGAAAATCCAGGGCATTGACCGAATCCACCACATACTTGCCCATGCCCGGCCAGGCGAAGATGGTCTCGGTGAGGATGGCCCCGCCCAAAAGCTCGCCCAGGGACAGCCCGACGATGGTCACTGTGGGGATGAGTGAATTTTTGAAGGCGTGCTTGAAGACCACGCGCGCGGCGGACAGGCCGTTGGCCCGGGCCGTGGTGATGTAGTCCTGGCCGAGCACGGCGATCATGGACGAACGCACGATGCGGGTGATGATGGCCAGATAGACATAGGACAGACAAAACGCGGGCAGGATCAGGTGGCTTAGGGCCTCGCGCAAAAGGGGCCAGTTCCCGGACAAAAGGGCGTCCGCCACGTACAGGCCGGTCATGTCCGCAGGCGGCGCGCTGGTCACGTCGAGCCGCCCCGACCCGGGCAGCCAGCTCAAATGGCGGTAAAAAAGGAGCAGCAGCATAAGCCCCAGCCAAAAGACCGGGGTGGACACGCCCACCACCGACACCACCCGGGCGGCATGGTCCGCGAACCTGTTGCGGCGCACCGCCGCCAGGATGCCAAGGGGAATGCCCACGGTCAGGCACAAGATCAGACTGGCCAGGGTAAGCTCCAGGGTGGCGGGAAAATAATCGGCCAGATCCTCGGTCACGGGGCGATGGTTGCGGATGGACTTGCCCAGGTCGCCCCGGACCAGCCCGGACAGAAAATGCAGGTATTGCACGGGAAGCGGCCTATCCAGGCCGTGCTCCTTGCGGATGGCCTCCACGGCCTCCTTGCTGGCCTTTGGCCCCACGATCAGACGGGCCGGATCGCCGGGGATGGCGTGGGAGATGAGAAAGGCCAGGACGCTCACCCCCAAAAGGACGGGGATGGCGGCCAGAAGGCGTCGGAAGGTGTAGGCCAGAATGCGCATTGAGGGAAACGTCCCCGGCCGGAGGCGCGAGCCGTCCGGCCGGGGGGCGCTATGTCCTGTTAGTTCTTCGAGATGGCCTCGAAGTTGTACATGGATTCGAGCATGGGGTTGAAGACGTAGCCCTTCACATCCTTGCGCATGGGCACGATGGTCTGGATCTGGTACAGGAAGATGTACGGAGCATCCTTCATGATGATGTCCTGGGCCTCGCTATAGAGCTTCTTGCGCTCGGCCACGTCGGACAGGCCGGCGGCCTTGCGCACCAGCTCATCCACCTTGTCGTTTTTGTAGAAGCTGCGGTTGCCGGGCAGACCGGCGTTTTTGGAATCGAACCAGAAGTTCATGAACATGTAGGGGTCGGCGAAATCCGGGCTCCAGGCGCCCAGGCACAGCTCGAAGTCGCCCTTGTCCACCTTGTCGCGCAGGGTGGGGTTGGACATGAGTTCAAGCTTGAGCGTCACGCCGATGTCGGCCATGTTGGCCTGCATGACCTGGGCGATCTGCTCCCAGGTGGCGCGGCGCTCGGAGTAGATCAGGGTCAATTCCAGCTTCTCGGCCCCGGCGGCCTTCAGGAGCTCCTTGGCCTTGGCCGCGTCCTGGCTGTACTGGAAGACGTCTTCGCGGTGCCCCCACATGCCCTGGGGGATGGGGCCGCGCATCTGCATGCCGTTGCCCTGCAGCACCTGCTCGATGATGCCCTTGTAGTCCACGGCGTAGGACAGGGCCTGACGCACCCGGGGATCGGCCAGCTTTTTGTTCTGGCAGTTGACGTAGACGTATTCGGTCATCTGGGCCGGGAAGCGGTTGACCACGATATCTGAGTTTTTTTCCAGGGCCGGAAGCTGGTCGATGAGGATGTTCTCGGCCACATCAACATCGCCCTGCTCCAGGGCCATGCGGCGGTCAGCGGATTCGGGCATGAAGCGGATGATGATCTTTTTGATCTTGGGCGCCCCGCCCCAGTAGTTCGGCTTGGCCTCAAGCACGCAGCGCTGGCCCCGGGTCCATTCCGTGACCTTGAAGGGACCGCTGCCGTCCACGTTCTCGGCCAGCCAGGCCTGGGCCTTGTCGTCGCCCACGGCCTTGGCCGCGACCTTGGGATTGAGGATGGAGGCCCCGTCCGTGGCCAGGGTCTGCAAAAACGGGCCGTAGGGATTTTTCAGGGTGACTTCCAGGGTCTGGGGATCGACGACCTTCATGGAGGCGATGGCGCTGATGTTGTCGGCCGGCCCCTTGCCGATGGCCAGGGTGCGGTCCAGGGAATAACGCACGGCCTCGGCGTCGAGCGGCGTGCCGTCGTCGAAAGTGATTCCTTTTTTGATCTTGAAGGTCCACACCAGCCCGTCGGGCGAAACGGTCCAGGACTCGGCCGCCATGGGCTCGACCTCAGTCGATCCCTTGCCGTTTTCGACTTTGTATTTCACCAGCCGGTCATAACAGGGATAGATCTGACGCCAGTCGTAGTTGTCGCTGGAGACGCCCGGGTCCAGGGTGTGGATGTCCGAGGGCACGGCCACCACCAGGGTGTCCTTGTCCGCCGCGTGGGCCACGGAGACGCTCAAAAGCAACACGAGGCAACACAGAAGTGACCAGATTCGCATGCCGAAGCCTCCATCATTGACGTTTTTGAAAAACGCGGACCAGACCCGCCGTCCGGGAACACTGTTCGCCATGACCGTGATGAATCGCGAAAAAACCCCTAAATCATTCACAAAAAATCGTCAACGACATCCTCACGAAACATTTGCTCCCCTTCACTGGGCAGCGAGTGTAAAGTTTCCGTCACGGATCGACAACAAAAAAGCTGTCGGAAATTTCCGACACAGGCCCAGCCAGGAGGCCAGCCATGTGCGCCCGGCGCATCACCCCGGACATGACGCTTTTAGACATCGTGCACGCCCACCCGGCCACGGAGGCGGTCTTTCGCTCCCGCGACGCGACGGCCGGGGTCTGTCTTTTATGCACCGCCCTTTTTGATTCCGTGGCGGATGTGGCGTCCCGCCACGGGATCGACATGGAGGAGCTTCTGGCGGAACTGGAAATGGCGTCGCATGACGCCTCCGACACAAATGCCTGCCCACAGGACCCCGCCGCCCCCTCAGTCCAGCCGCCTCTTCTCGGCAATGCCGTGCACGAGCCAGTGGACAAATCCTGAGGGCATCTTTCCGCTTTTGACGGCGGCCGCCACATCGGGATTGAGCGCCAGGTATCTCTTCTCATCAAAGGCCGTTGGGGCAAACGGCCGGTCGGCGCGGCCTCGCTCGGCCACGCCCAGCATCTCGCGGACCAGAAGGTCCTGGGCATTTTGCAGATAGTCCAGGCTCCCGGACGGGTCGTCCCGCCGCGCCAGCAGCGCCTGCACGTCTCTGGCGACGTGGTCATCAAGCCCCTTGACGCCAGACAGCGCCGCCTGGGCCTTTCTCTCGTCCGCAGCGACTTTTTCAACGGCGGCGCGGGCGGCCTTGAAATATTCGTCCGCAACTAAAACGGCCGTCCCGGCCGCTACCGACACCTGGCCACGAACCAGGACCAGATACGCCAGCTTGGCCAAGAGCCTCGCGGCGGCCCGGCCGAACTCCGCCGCGTGCCGCATTTTTTTCCCAGGAGGTGTTTCGAGCCGGGAAAGCGCGTGCAGCATATCCGCCAGTTCCGCCTTGTAGCGGCCATGCAGCGCAAACGACGCCTGATCAATGGACATGACCCTGGCGTTCGCCTCCATGATCTCAAAGAATGCGCACAAAAATATCCCGAATGTCGTCGGATTCAGGTCGCTTAAGACCAGATCAACCACGTCGATCCTCGCATCCGCCAGCCCCTTGGGATACTCCGCAGAGCACTGGGTAGGATCGGACTGGACGTTTTGACTCTCCCCGTTGTCGAAATAAATCTCCAGGCCGTCCGCCAGGAGAGGATAAAACATGTTCCGGACGAAAAGCCCGTGGTAGGTCAGGCGGAGGTTTTTCATCATGGTCACGGACGCATCAGCGATCTTCAGGCCGACCGTATAGGCGTCGGCCCAATACACGAGGCCGCAAAACCACTGCGGCGCGGCGTCGACGCCGATCCTCGAACCGGCGGTCATCCGCTGTACCGGCGTCGCGATCAGGGCCGTCTTCCTGACGTCCGCCGTGCAATCCACATAGGTCGCCTGACCCGCGACGGCCCTGGTGATCTTCATGAAATCGAAGGCGGCCGGGGCGCCACGCCCGGGAAGCTGCCCGAGTTCATAGCTAACGCAGTTTGCGATCATTCTTTGGAACTCGACGGTATAATGCGCCGCATCACGGTATATGTCGCGAATCCTCGACTCGTCATAAGACGTGCTTATGAATTGCGCAAAATCAATCGTTTTTATATTCAACATCCTGGCTAACTGCAGATGATGTCGATAGACAGGAGATTTTTCCAGATGGAAGGCATATCGTTCGTTCGTCAACAAGAGAATGACAGGAATGCATTTTGCGGCATTGAACCTGCTCAGCGCCGCATACAGGTAGGCAATATCCTGCTCGACCGTCAGCGTATTATAATCACAGAAGTTTTCATCATTTATGCAAAAGTCCAGCACGCAGTACTCGAACGAATCGGCGATGCCGTATTTTTCAATCCCGTAGTTGGCATAGATGGAACAATTTCCGCCCAGGGAAAAATTCCTGACCTCGTGGCGGTGCTGGTCGGTGAGAAGAAAACGGGCATATCCGTCTTTCAGGACGCCGTTGGACGTGCCGAGAAGCGCTATTTTCACCGGGGAAGCTCCTTGTGGACAATGTGCCGCCGCAGCCATGCCGCAACGCCAGCCCGCGCCGCCTTCGCGACAGAGACTTCGGCGATTGTCCTTACTGCGAATCCTGGCCACCTGTACAGGCCGGACAGCGCCCTGACAACGTCGCCCTTGCCTCCCGCCCGCCCGTCGGGTATCCCCCTTCTCCCATGACGCTCCCAGGAACCTTCACCATCCACGCCCGCGACGGCGACGCCCGCCGGGCCTCGCTCGTCACCGCCCACGGCGTGATCCAGACCCCGGCGTTCATGCCCGTGGGCACGCTCGGCACGGTCAAAAGCCTGTGCCCGCGCGACCTGCGCGAGATCGGCACGCAAATCCTTCTCGGCAACACCTACCATCTCTACCTGCGCCCGGGCGACGAGCTCATCGCAAAGCTTGGCGGCCTGCACCGGTTCATGGCCTGGGACGGCCCCATCCTGACCGACAGCGGCGGCTTCCAGGTTTTCAGCCTCTCGGGCCTTCGCCGCCTGACACCGGACGGCGTGGAGTTCGCCTCGCACATCGACGGTTCGCGCCACTTTTTCAGCCCGGAAAAGGTCGTCTCCATCCAGCAAAATCTCGGCTCCGACGTGATGATGGTCCTCGACGAGTGCGTGCCGTACGGCGCGGATTTCGAGTACACCAAAAAATCCCTGGCCCTGACCACGTCCTGGGCGGCCCGCTGTCGCGAGGCGCACCCGCCGCTTCACCGCGGCCAGCTCCTTTTCGGCATCGTGCAGGGCGGATTTTATCCCGAGCTTCGGGCCGAAAGCGCCGCCCAAATCACCTCACTCGGCTTCGACGGCCACGCCCTGGGCGGCATCAGCGTGGGCGAGCCGCGCCCGGAGATGCACGCCATCATCAATTCCTCCGTGCCCCACCTGCCCGCCCACAAGCCGCGCTACCTCATGGGCGTGGGCGCGCCGCAGGACATCCTGGCCGGGGTCGCGGCCGGGGTGGACATGTTCGACTGCGTGCTGGCCACGAGAAACGCCCGAAACGGCACGCTTTTCACCTCATTCGGCAAAATCAACATCAAGAAAGCCGCCTTCCGCGAGGACGACGCGCCGCTCGATCCGGCCTGCTCCTGCTACGCCTGCCGCACCTTCTCGCGGGCCTACCTGCGCCACCTCTACGTCGCCAAGGAACTGCTCTCCTATCGCTTAAACACCATCCATAACCTCACGTTTTTCCTCTCGCTCACCCAGCGCATCCGCGAGGCCATCGAGGCCGGAACATTCGCCAGCCTCAAGGCCGAAATGGACGCCATCTACCCGCCCGACGCCCCTACCGGGGAATAGGGCGAAGGGGAGGCCTCCGGCGGCCAGGGGAGAACCTTTTTTGAAAAAAAGGCTCTCCCCTGGACCCCTCTCCAAAAAACTTCGGCGCCCGGCGCTTCGCGCCGGGACACGCTCCTTCATCTTCCGCAACATCCGCTTGGGTGATATCACTTCCCGCGTGCCCCTGGTTTTCCGGCGGCCGCCTGGGTGCGGGGCTCGCCCCGCGCCCAGACGGCCGCCGATAACCGGGGGGTCCGGGGGGAATGATTCCCCCCGGGTGGGGTTCGGGGCGGCAGCCCCGACGCCAGGGTTCGGGGCGGCAGCCCCGATTCAATAGGGGGGTCCCATGCTGCGCGAGGCTGTGGAGTGGCTTGTGACGCCGGCGGGTTGGGCGGCGCGGGGGCTGGGGCTTGTGGGCGAGACCGTGGCCATGGGTGCGCGCTATCGCAGATGCAAGGCGTCCTGGGCGCCGCATCTGGCGCGGTGCCGCGAGACGATGCTTACAGCGGCCGAGGGGTGCGCCGGGAGAGGGACGGTGGTGGTGTGCGGGTCCGGGTGGTGGTTCGACGTGCCGGTTGCGGAACTGGCCGCGATGTTTCGGGAGGTGGTGCTGGCGGACGTGGTGCATCCGCTACGGGCGAGATGGCTGGCCAGGGGAATGGAGAATGTCCGGTTGGTGGATGTTGATTTGACGGGGCTTATCGAGGACTCCGGGACGTGGCGCAGGGGTGTGGCGGCAGAGGCGATCAGGCCGGTTGCGCCGAAGGAGTTGGAAGGAATGAGGGCGGACCTGACGGTGTCGGCGAACGTGCTGTCGCAGTTGCCGCTTCCGGTGAAGAAGTGGCTGGAGAAGATGGGATACGGGGATGACGAGGTGGCGCGGGCGTGCCTCCGGATTGTGCAGGCTCATGTGGACTGGCTGTGGGGGCTGCCGGGCGCGGCGTGCCTGATCACCGACACCGTAAGCCGGGACGTGGATGGCGGCGTGGTGCTGGACGAGACGGACCTGCTGTATGGCGTGGAGTTGCCGAAAGACGGCGAGGCATGGATATGGAGTCTGGCCCCGAGGCCGGAGGCGGGACGGGGGTTTGACCGGGTGCGGGATGTCGTGGCGATTATTCGGACTTGACCAATACTAACATATTTGTTATCATAACGCCTGTGACTTGGGACATTCTCTACTACAGTGAAGCGCTCCAGCAGGAGATTCTTCAGCTGCCGCCCACGCTTCAGGCGCGCTACATCCATTTGACGGCGCGGATGCGGATATTCGGGGCGGACCTTGGTATGCCGCACACCAAGGCCATGGGGAACGGTCTTTTTGAATTGCGCCTGAAAGGCGCCGAAGGAATCGCCAGAGTCTTCTATTGCACCATGGTCGGAAAAAAGATCGTCATGCTGCACCAGATCATCAAGAAATCGGACAAAACGCCAAAGCGGGAACTCGATGTCGCCGCAAAGCGCATGCAGGAGGTAAAAAAATGCTCACGCATGATCAACTGACCCAAAAAATGCTGGCCGATCCCGCCGTCAGTGAGGCCTTTGCGGCCATGGAACCTGAGTTCGCCCTTTTGGACGAAATGTTGCGGGCGCGAAAGGCGGCCGGATTGAGCCAGGCCCAGGTGGCGGCGCTCATGGGGACCAAGGCCCCGGCCGTGGCCCGGCTGGAGTCCGCTCTGGCGGACGGCAGGCACTCGCCGTCGGTGGCGACGCTTCGCAAATACGCCAAGGCGGTGGGGAAAAAGCTTATCATTCAATTGCGGTAGGATACGCCATAGAGGTCTTTTATTTGTAATCCATCCCCATCCCCATCACCAACACCAACCCAAAACACCCGGCCAGCATCATGTCCCCGCCAGGACAGGGAAAGATCGCATCGTGGCCGCGCAAAAGCCCGCGTTTGGGGCCGATGACAAACGTCTGCCTAAACCCCTTGGCCTCGGGCGGAAGCGCCAGCGTCATGCAGCCGTGTCCGCCCGCGTGAAAGACCGCGTCGAGCGTCAGCCCGCCGCGCCGGAACATCTCCAAATCCTCCCACACGCCGTCCGGCTGCCGGATGCCCTGGTGCTGCTCATAGATGCCGAAGATGCGGCCGCCGAACACCAGCGCCCCCAGGATGTGGCTGTTGCCCATATTAAGTATCACCGCCCCGGACGCCTCGCAGGCCGCGGCCACGTCCGGATCGTACAGCGCCCCGAGCACCGCCGCCGAGGCCGTGTCCGCCGTCATGCCGCCGCCGATGGAGGCCCGCAGGGCGGCAAGGCGCGTCAGCATGGGCGGCGGCGCGTCATAGACCAGCGCCTCGGGCCGACCGTCCGCCCCGGCCAGAAACGTCTCCCACAGCGTGAACCGGCTGCGGCGGTTGCTCACCCCCGGCGCGAAGCCGTGGTCCTGGGCGCAGGCCGCGACCCGGTCCGGCATGGGCAGCCCGGCCGCGCCCAGAAATGCCCGCCAGAAGCCCGGATCGTAGTCCGCCAGGGCCACGGCGGCATGCCCCTGCGGGCAGTCGTCGGTAAGTTCGATGCCCATTTTCTCCAGGCGCGTCATGTCGTCACCCAGCGAAAAGGCCGCCGCGCGGGTGCAGGATACTGCCCGTCCGGCGTTTATGTGGGCCGTCACCGCGCGGGTGAAGCCGCCGCCCATGTTGGTTCCGAAGAGATGGACATCCCGTCCGGCGGCGGTCAGTTCCCGGATGCGGGCCGCCACCATCCTGGCCGGGGACGGCAGCACGAATTTCGGACAGTTCTCCGGTTCAAGGGACGGGTCGAAGTACAGGACGTCCTGGGTGCCGGAACCGATGTCCAGGCACAGGGTGGCGAGGCTCATGCGCGCTCCATGCTTTTTTGGTGACTCGGGAAAGGGCCTGCGGTGGTGTATCCCCGCCCGGCCGAACGGTCCAGGGGGAAGCGACGCATGGCCGCTTTTCCCCGGAGCCGACATTCCCAGACGTCCAGGGTCCGGATACCCCTTGCCCACCGCCCCCCAATGGGTTTACATCGCCTTTCGGCGCGGCAAACGCCGCGTCTACTCTCGCTTCGGAGGAACTCCATGATTCCCAAGGACCTGTTATATTCCAAAAGCCATGAATGGGCCAAGATCGAAGGCGGCGTCGCCATGATGGGCATCACCCAGTTCGCCCAGGAACAGCTCGGCGACATCACCTATGTGGATCTTCCCCAGGTCGGCGCCGTGTTCGAGGCCGGTCAGGAGATGGGCTCCATCGAGTCGGTCAAGGCCGCCAGCGAACTGTATTGCCCGGTGTCCGGCGAGGTGATCGAGGTCAATCCCGATCTCGACTCCGCCCCGGAGAAGGTCAACGCCGACCCCTACGGCGAGGGGTGGATGTTAAAGATCAAGGTCGCCGACGAGCCCATCGACCTGCTCTCGCCCGAGGAATACGCCGAAATCGCCCAGGCCGAACACTGATCCGGAGCGCCACATGCCCTATATTCCCCACACCCCGGAGGAGGTCCGGGAGATGCTCGATGTGATCGGCGTATCGAGCATCGAAGAGTTATTCGCCGAAATCCCCGCTGATCTGCGTCCCAAAAGCTTCGACATCGCCCCGGGCCTCACCGAGATGGCGGTCCGGCGGCGCATGGAACGCATGGCCGGGAAAAACCGCATCGACATGTCGAGCTTTCTGGGCGGCGGCTTCTACGACCATTACGTGCCTTCGGCCGCCGACATGCTCATCTCCCGGGGCGAGTTCTACACCGCCTACACCCCGTATCAGCCCGAGGCCTCCCAGGGCACGCTCCAGGCCATCTTCGAATACCAGACGGCGGTGACCCGCCTGTTCGATATGGACTGCTCAAATGCGGGCGTCTACGACGGCGGCACGGCCCTCTACGAAGCGGTGATGATGGCCGTGCGCCACACGAGACGCAAGAAAGTGGTGGTCAGCGAGGCCGTAAACCCCATCTACCGCATCGTTTTGAACACCTACACCAGGAACCTGCGCCTGACGCTTCAGACCGTGCCCCATGTGCGCGGCGGCGACGACACAGCCGCCCTGGCTGCGGCCATGGACGCCGAGACAGCCGCCGTTGTGGTGCAAAATCCCAACTTCTTCGGGACCATCCAGGACTTCACCGCCCTTTTTTCCACTGCCCGGGAAAAAGGCGTGGTGTCCGTCATCTCCGGCTACCCGGTGCTGCAAAGCGTGCTCAAGACCCCCGGGGCCATGGGCGCGGACATCGCCACGGCCGAGGGCCAGAGCCTGGGGCTGCCCTTGTCGTTCGGCGGCCCGTACCTGGGCGTCATGACCTGTCGCAAGGACATGATCCGCCAGATGCCCGGCCGCATCGCCGGGCGCACCAAGGACGCCTCGGGCCGCACGGGCTACGTGCTGACGCTGCAGGCCCGGGAGCAACACATCCGCCGCCAGAAGGCCACCTCAAACATCTGCTCCAACCAGGCCCTGTGCGCCCTGCGCGCCCTGGTCAACCTGTGTCTGGCCGGTGAGGAGGGGCTGGCCCGGCAGGCCTCCCTGTCCATCGAAAACGCCCACTACGCGGCCATGCGCCTGTGTTGCATCCCGGGCGTGAACCTGCTGGACCGGGAGCTGCCCTACGGCAACGAGTTCACGGCCGTCTTCCCGATTAACGCCAAAAAAATCGTCCGGGCGTTGGTGGACGAGGGCATCGTGGCCGGGTTCCCGCTCGGGCGCTACTACCCGGGTCTGGAAAACGCGCTTTTGGTGTGCTGCACGGAAAAACACGGCCGCGACGAGATCGACCGGCTGGCCAGGAAGGTGGAGAAGGCCCTATGAGCACCGTTTTCGCCAAATCCGTCCCCGGCCGCGAGGGCGTGTGGCCCGAGAAGCCCCGCACCGAGCCCGTGGATTTCATCCCCGAGGGACTCTTGCGCGCCGGACGGACCAACCTGCCGTCTTTGTCCGAACTCGACGTGGTGCGCCACTTCACCCGTCTGTCTTCCAAAAACTTCGGCGTGGACTCGAATTTCTATCCGCTCGGGTCCTGCACCATGAAGTACAACCCCAAGTTCACCGAGGAAGTGGCCGCGCTGCCCGGCTTTGCCCGGCTGCATCCCCTGGTCCCGCAGCTTCCCGGCGGCGGCGACATGGTGCCCGGGGCGCTTGAGGCCATGTACGAGACCGAACGGCTCTTGTGCGAAATCACGGGCATGGCCGCCTTCACCCTGCATCCCATGGCCGGGGCCCACGGCGAACTCACCGGCGCGCTCATGATGGCCGCCTACCACGCCGACAAAGGCCACGCCAAAACCAAGATCATCTGCCCCGACTCGGCCCACGGCACCAACCCCGCCTCGGCCGCCATCGCCGGATACGAGGTGGTGAGCATCGCCTCCAAAGACGGCATCATCGACCCCGACGCCCTGGCCGCCGTGCTCGACGACCAGGTGGCGGGCGTGATGATGACCGTGCCCAACACGCTTGGGCTTTTCGAGCGCCACCTGCCGCGCATCGTGGAGCTGTGCCGCAAGGTGGACGCGCTGCTCTACTATGACGGCGCGAACCTAAACGCCATTCTGGGCAAACTGCGGGTAGGCGACGCCGGGTTCGACGTGGTGCACCTAAACCTCCACAAGACCTTCGCCACCCCCCACGGCGGCGGCGGTCCGGGGGCCGGTCCGGTGGGCGTCTCCGAACGGCTCATCCCTTATCTGCCCATCTCGCGGGTCGCAAAAGACGAGGCCGGGCGCTTCAGCCTGCGCTACGACTATCCTAAGTCCATCGGCTACGTGGCCCCGTTTTACGGCAACTTCGGGGTCATGCTCAAAGCCTACGCCTACATCCTGCGCCTGGGCGGCGAGGGCCTGACGCGCGTCTCCGAAAACGCGGTGCTGGCCGCCAACTACCTGCGCAAGCGCCTGGACGACGTGATCGAGGTGCCCTACGACCGCATCTGCATGCACGAGTTCGTGGCCTCGGCCGACCGCCAGGCCCACTCCGGCGTGCGCGCCCTGGACATCGCCAAGGCCCTGCTCGACCGCGGCTACCACGCCCCCACGGTGTATTTCCCGCTCATCGTCAAGGAATCGGTCATGATCGAACCCACCGAGACCGAGAGCAAGGACACCCTGGACGCCTTCGTGACCGACCTGCGCGAGATTCTGGCCCTGGCCGAGACCAATCCGGCCGCCGTCACCGCCGCTCCCGTGACCCTGCCCGTGGGACGCCTGGACGAGACCCACGCCGCCCGGGCCATGGAGATCACCGATGACCTCGGCTGATCCGGTCGATCTGCTTATCATCGGGGGCGGCCCGGCCGGGACCGATGCGGCCCTGGCTGCGGCCGCCCTCGGTCTTGAAACCGTCCTCGTGGAGGCCGCCGACTTGGGCGGCACATGCCTCAACCGGGGCTGCATCCCCACCAAGGTGCTCCTCGGGGCCACCGACGCCGCAGACGAACTGGCCGCCCAAAGCCGCCTGAAGCTGGCCGAGGGCCGCATCGTCTTCTCCCTGGCCGCCTTGCAGACCCGTAAGGACCGCCTCGTCTCCGGAACCCGCACCGCCCTGGCCGCCACCCTGGCCAAGGCCGGGGTCCGCGTCGACGCTGGACGCGTCACCCGCATCTCCCCCGGGTCCGCCCGCGTGGACACCCCCAAAGGCCCGCACAGCGTACCCTACCGCGCCTGCATCCTGGCCACGGGTTCGCGCCCGGCCGTCTATCCGTCCATGGCCCCGGACGGCCGCGCCGTGCTCGACTCCACCGCCCTCTTAGGCCTGACCCAGGTCCCAGAAAGCCTGATCATCGTCGGGGCCGGGGCCATCGGGCTGGAGTTCGCCGACATCTTCCACCGCCTGGGCGCCAAGATCGTGCTGCTCGACGGCGCCGACCGCATCGCTCCGTCCGAGGACCCCGACGTGTCCAAGGTTCTGGCCCAGACCCTGACCCGCAAAGGCTGCGTGGTCCGGGCCGGGGTGCGCGTCAAAAAGCTCGCCACCGTGGACGGCCACGCCGTGCTGACCCTCGACACCGGCGAAGACATCCACGCCGAAAAGGCCCTGGTGGCCGTGGGCCGGTTCCCCAATTCCGACATCGCAGGGCTGGCCGATCTGGGCGTGCGGTTTTTGGGCGACGGCCCCAGCCGGGCCTGGATCGACGTTGACGACCACCTCCTGGCCGCGCCGAACATCTACGCCGTGGGCGACGTCAACGGCCGCACGTTACTCGCCCACGCCGCCTCGCATCAGGCCCATTACGCCGTGCGCCACGCCGCGAAAAAAACTTCCGCCGCGTATGATCCCGGGGCCATCCCCGGCTGCGTCTACGGCAACCCCGAGACCCTGCGCGTGGGCCGCATGGCCCGTGAGTTGACGGCGCTTGGCCTTGCGCCGGAAGTCTCCGAAGTCCAGCTCGCCGCCAACCCCATAGCCCAGGCCCATGCCGCCACGGCCGGATTCGTGCGCGTGGTGTGGCTTTCCGACCGCGTGGCGGGCGTCGTGGCCGTGGGGCGCGGCGTGGCCGCCATGGGAACCCTGGCCACGCTCATGGTCAACCAGGGCCTGACCCGCGACGACGCCGAAAACATGATCTTCCCCCACCCGGGCCTCGACGAATCCCTGCGCGCCGCGCTGTTGGCGGGCAGGAAGAAGGGGTAAGGGGCAGGAGGGAGAAGAAGAGTAGAACGCGGGGGGAAACTTCTTGAAAGAAGTTTCCCCCCGCGCCCCCCTTCAAGAACTTTTAATGGGGGCACAGGTGGGCATGGGGAAGGGCGACTGTTTGTGCGGCCGTGTCCGGGAAGCGATTCCACAAGCCGCGAGTCGCGGTTTTTCGCGCCGGATGCGAAGGGTTCCCGGCCCTGCCATTCTGCGGACTCCCCCGCGCGCAAGGCCACGGCTTGAAGAAAAGGGGTCTTGGCGCCCCGGGCGACAGGCGACCTTCCTTTTGCACTCTCCCCTAACGATGCAGCAACAAGGACGATTGACATGAAACGCCCCCTGATCCTGGCCTCGGCCTCGCCGCGCAGGAAAGAGTTGCTGGAGTTGGCGGGTCTGGATTTCAAGATCATGCCCAGCCACGCCCTGGAGCCGCAGCCCGACGACAGCGAATCGCCCGAGGAATATGCCCAGGCCATGGCCCGCATCAAGGCCGTGGAGGTGTCCGGCAGGCACCCGGATGCGGTGGTGCTCGGCGCGGATTCGGTTGTGGTGGCGGATGACGAAATACTGGGAAAACCGGCGGATGAGGCCGACGCCGCCCGCATGCTGGGAATGCTGTCGGGAAGAACGCACCGGGTCGTCACCGGGGTCTGTCTGGTCATGCCGGACCACGAGGACCGGATGTTTTTCGTGTCCACCGACGTGACCATGGCCACGCTATCGCCCGAGGCCATCGCGACCTACGTGGCCACCGGCGAACCCATGGACAAGGCCGGGGCCTACGCCGTCCAGGGCCGCGCCGCCTGCTTCGTCACCAGGATAAATGGGTCGTATACCAATGTGGTGGGGTTGCCGTTGGCGGAGGTGGTGGGAGCCCTGGCATCTTGGAGGGCAATCGGTTCAGTAAAAATATGAACAATTCGTTAAGTTAAGTCGTGGCATGCCCAAGTTGAAGTTTCCAGGATATTCCCACACCTATCTAAAATGAATTGATCGTTACGTTCTATAGTTGTATTGCCAAAAATCGGAATTATCTGTATGAGCATACCAATAAATTTTAAAAACCCAAAATAATTATTTTTTTACAATTTTCATAGAATTATGAGCAAAATTTTACACTATCACATGCCAAAAATAGGCAAGCTAAAGATCGAGCTATACGGCGTAGCGGAACAATTCTATAATATTCTTGAAAATAATGGTTTTATAAACAAGCTGAAGCGCAACGCACAACTTGGAGTCATTCAAAATGTTTGCGAAGGCGCACACCATACGCGATGGGAGTACGTAGTAACTCAGCTTTACCTAATTAATTGTCTTCAAAAAAGGGGGCCAAAAAATTTAGGCCTCGGTAACAATTCACCCAAAATCGGCAATGCTCTAGCTTCTGGCACGGAGGTGCTGCAAACTTGGGTTCTTTTATTTAACATTGGCCATATGATTGGCACTTTTGCCAGCGAAAAAGGGTTCCTTATGCACTGTAAAGAGTGCAAGGAAACCCAAAGTATCTTTTTAAGGGGTATAAACGACCCAGAGGTTAAAAAATTTGCTCGTTTTGTAATCGAACATGAAAAACTGTTCAAGGCTCACCAAATCATAGCTTTTTTTATTCTTGCACGCTTACGAGGTAGTCACTTTGACGTAATAAGTAATTGCGAAAACATTGGCAAGGCTTATATCATAAAACCTACCAAAGGAGTAGAGCGTCTTCGAAAGCTAAAAATAGCATTTTCAAAACTTAGAGCACTTGCAATATTGTATTTAGATTCGAACTATGGGTATGTTCCGTTAACATTCGACTTAAATCAAGTCATCTTCGACTTTGAGAAGCATTCCGAAGAAATATTTTTAAAAAATGACAGCGAGATTCTGAGGTCCATCTTTACGTTTCAAAACTTGCTTACTGAAAATTTTTATATGGCTCCAGAAGTACTTTATTGCCACGGGAAGCAAGCACGGTGGTGCTTTGAAAAACTAAATGAGCATCTAACCAACCCAACACTACATAATATTTATAATATTTTCAAAGAACAGTCTGTTGTTTTACTAAAAAACTGGGACCACAACGAGGCATATAATTTCAGATTATGGATTGACGCTCAAAGAAGCATTTCCCCTGTTTTTAAAAAATATAAAGAGAATTCCTTTGAAAAAACTTGGAATTCAAATCTTCCAGCGACTCGATGCCAGTGCACTGTTGAAAAAAGCCCACGAGAGAACATCCTTGCTATCAACATCGCTATTTATAAATCAGTGTCACCAACAACACTTCCTAGGCTCTTCTCGCAGCTAATTGGGAGGCTAAATTCATTCCAAAAGCATTATAACCTCCTTATAAAACAAAAAAAGACAGCTAATGCAAGCGGACATTTTACCATTGCTTGCAAGGAAATGTTGCTTAAGGTGTTACATTTTCTTTGGGGAAAAAACTTGCTATTTGACCCATCTGAAGTTTCTTCAACCAGAGAACTATGGTTTATGGAATCAGGATCGACAAAATCATCTCAAATAATTGACGACTATAAATCATTTTTGAAAGAACATTCAGCACCAAATGACAGGATACATGAACTCGAGACACTTTCAGCAGCACTTAAATTGATCAAGCACAAAGGTACTGTTTTAGCTACGACATCTCAAATCATTGTCCGAAAATATAATGATTACTCTGATGTAACTGACCTTGATGGTGTAGCGGTGCTTTCGGATAATAAAAAACTTTCCTTGGTTATTATTGAATCAAAAAACATTAAAAAGGGTGCGGTCAAAGCTGCGACAAGGAGAATTAATTCTACTCTGACAGCGATGGGGATCGACGAATTCAATCGACCCACCATTAATAAGCTTCCTCATTTAGGTGCCTACACCGTGCTTTCACTTTATTCATCAGGCGATTCATAATCAAAATAATGTAAATTAAAAATAACTATTTTTGATTTGTAACAATAGAAGTAATTATTGTTTTATGATTGTCTGTTCCCGAAGATATTGAGTCGGTCAAGGCCCTGTAAAAGCAAAGACGGGAGCCTCCACCATCAAAACGGCCTCCAATCCACCCGTTGCGCCGCCAACGCCTCTCGCATAATCTCCAGCCATCTCCTCAATCCACGCCAACGAGCAGGCCTGGGCTCGTCCGCCCCTCCTTTCACGATCCAGCCCCCAAAGGTGGTCCCCATGTCCGACGCCCCCCTGATCGACCTTGCCCGCCACGACGCCGTGGCCGTCATCTCCCTGCGCCGTCCCAGCCGTCGCAACGCCGTCAACGCCGCCATGGCCGGGCAGCTTCGTCGGGCGCTGGCCGACATCGGCGCGGACCCGGCCGTGCGGGCGGCGATTTTGACCGGCGACGCGGCCTGTTTCTGCGCCGGAATGGACCTGGCGGCCTTTCTGGACGGCCAGGGCCAGGAGATCAACTCCGGGCCGGGACGCTTCGCCGGGGTGGCCGCCCATAGCCTGGACATCCCCCTGGTGGCCGCCGTGGAAGGCCCTGTCCTGGCTGGCGGCTTCGAGCTGGCCCTGGCCTGCGACATGATCGTGGCTGGCCAGGACGCCTTTTTCGGGCTGCCGGAGGTGCGGGTGGGCCTATTCCCCGCCGCAGGCGGCGCCTTTCGCCTCATGCGCGCCCTGCCCCCGAATCTGGCCATGGAGATGCTGTGCGCCGGACGGCGGCTTACCGCCGACGAGGGGCGCCGTTTCGGACTGGTGAACCGGCTGGTCCCGGCCGGGGCGGCGCTGGCGGCGGCGCTGGAGCTGGCCCGGGAGATCGCGGCCATGGCCCCGCTTGGGGTTCGCGCCGGACTGCGCCTGGCCCGGGCCGCCCGCGACGCCGACGCGGACCGGCTGTGGGCCGAAAACGACGTCCTGTGGGCGGAAATCATGGCCTCGGCGGACGCGGAGGAAGGCCCGCGCGCCTTTCTCGAAAAGCGGCCGCCCGTCTGGAAAGGGGCTTAGGCGAAGCGGCCACGGGCCTCGCCAAAGCCTTGGACTAGGCGCCTCCCGGATGCGTTTTACAGGGAATCCGCCTCACCGGGCCGATGTGTCTCGGCTTTTCGAAAGGCATGTCTGACCGGCTTTCGCTGCGCGGGCGCGCCGGGCGCACAAAACCGGGCGGACGCGCCTCCCGCATCCGCCCGGTCCGTCGATGTCCAGTCGCGCTATGCGTCCAGCCCCGGCACGGGAAACAGCCGACACACGTCCGCCACCCGCTCCCGCACGTCCGCACGCAGCGCCGCATCATCGGGACTCGCCAGCACGTCCGCCATCCAGCCCGCCAACTGCGCCATCTCCGGCTCCTTCATGCCCCGGGCCGTGGCCGCCGGGGTCCCCACCCGGATGCCCGAGGGCCGAAGCGGCGGGTTCGGGTCGTCCGGAATGATCTGCTTGTTGGTGGTGACGCCCGCCGCGTCCAGAAGCTCCTCCGCCGTCCGGCCATCCAGCCCGTAGCTTTGCTGCGTGTCCACCACCAGCATGTGGTTGTCCGTGCCGCCCGTCACCAGCGCCGCGCCGCGCTCCGTAAAGGCGGCGGCCATGGCCTTGGCGTTGGCCAGCACCTGGGCGGCGTAGTCCGCAAATTCCGGTTGCAGGGCCTTGCCAAGCGTAATGGCCATGCCCGCAATCACGTTCATGTGCGGGCCGCCCTGAAGCCCCGGGAAGACCGACTTGTCGATGGCCGCCGCCATGTCCTTGCGGCACAGGATCATGCCGCCGCGCGGGCCGCGAAGCGACTTGTGCGAGGTGGTGGTCATGACGTCGAAGCCGAAGTCCAGGGGATTGCGCATCACGTTCCCGGCCACAAGCCCGGCATAGTGCGAGGCGTCGCACATGGTGTACGCCCCGACATCGTCGGCCACGGCCTTGAACGCCGCATAGTCCAGGTCGCGCGGATACGAGGTGTAGCCGCACAATACCAGCTTCGGCCGGTGCTCGCGGGCCAGGGCCATCACCTCGTCCATGTCGATGGCCCCGGTCGCCGGATCGGTCTTGTAGCGCACGAAGGTAAAAAGCCGCCCCATGTGCGACACCGGCGCGCCGTGCGTCAGATGCCCGCCATGGGACAGATCCATGGCCAAAATGGTGTCGCCGGGATTGAGCAGCCCCAGGTACACGGCCTGGTTCATGGGCGAGCCGGACAGCGGCTGCACGTTGGCGTGTTCGCTTCGAAACACGCGGCAGGCGCGCTCCCGGGCCAGGTTTTCCACTTGGTCCGTGAACTCCTGGCCGCCGTAGTAGCGCCTGCCGGGATAGCCTTCGGAATACTTGTTGGTGAAGACGCTGCCGAGCGCGGCCAGCACCTCGGGATAGGTGTAATTTTCGGACGGGATCAGCTCGATGCCGAGCCGCTGCCGGTCTTCCTCGCCGGTCAGGGTGGCGGACACTTCAGGGTCGGTAGCGAAAAGCAGGTCTCGCAGGGCGCGCATGGGCTCCTCCTTGACAGGAAGGTTGGCGTCGGTGCGACGCAGCCCAGGCGAGCGGCATGAAGAGGTTTCGCGCTTCCCCGTGGTGGCCCACGTTTCTCGCCAGTCACGCGAAACATTTGTATGAAAGGCAGCGCCCATGTAGACCGGGGAGGGGCGGGGCGTCAAGCGACCTCTCCCCGAATATCCGGCCGGATAGGTTCAGACTTCAGCCAAGCCTATCCAGCCGCGAGAAACCTCCGACGCTACGGGAGGACATCCGTACGTTTGCCCCCGTCAATGGCAGACCGGCTCGTCGCCGCAGGTCTCATGGACGCAGGTGTACGGACTCCCGTTGTTATAGAAATACCACTCCCCTATCCTGCCGGTCTTGTCATCGCAATACATGCCCGATATATCCAGCGTCCCATCCAAAAGATACGACTTATAAACTCCCGTCAACTCGCCGTCCGTGTAATGGCGCTCGATCCACGGATTCCCGTTCTCCCACCACATCTTGTACATGCCGTGATAGACGTCACCCTTGTACTCTATCTGCGATTCCTTCTTGTTGGTTAAATGCCAGGTGATGACAAGTCTCCTTTCACCCGTCTCCACATCATAACACTTTGCAAAAAGAGGCTTTGAACTGTCGTCGTTATCGTATCGCTCTTCCGCGACGACGTGTCCATATGTCTGATGCTTCCAGGTCCGTATGCTCCCCACATACTGCATCGGCCACCTGGGCGGCACGTCCAGGCAGTACTGCGGCTCGCCGTCGAGCCTGATCTGGACTGTGGCCAGATTCGCCGTGCGGTAGGGATAGGACGTGTCGCCATTGCTGGCCACGGCGATGACCGCATCCCCCTGCCCCACGCTGAAATGAAGCGGCTCCCCGGGCGTTATGACGCCCAGGCGCGAATAGCCCGTGCCTGAGGAAATCTTGTACAGCGCATAACTGATGTTGTCGGCCTCTTTGGCCACAGCGGCCCACTCCGTGTCGCCGGACTCCAGATGGTTGAAAATGACCTTCCATATCCGCCCCGAGAACGGCTCGATGCTGTCTGAAAATATGCCGTATGGCTGGTAGCCGTCGGTTGGGGTCTTGAGATACTTGGTGATGCTGCTCGGCAAGGCTGGCCAGGCGGAATAGACCGTGGTCTTCGACGCTGCTTTCTCCAAAAAATCTATCCACTTGGACGATGTCGTGGTCATGCTCCCTTCGGTCTCGATGAGTGCGCCCAGGTCGGACAGACCGGCGCTTCCCGTTCCCTGGGCCTGGATGTTGTGCCACAGGTCGTAGATGAAGGAATCGCCGCCGTGGGCGTCGCGCAGATAGCGCACAAACCCCGACGCCCAATAGCCAAGATTCTGGATGGCGGCATGCCCTCCCCCGGTCGCCAGCCCATACTGGTAATCCGGGAGGGTGTTGAGAAAGACCTGCGAGACGTAGGTGGACGAGTCCAGCATCACGCCCTCGAACCACACCGACGAGGCCTCGGAAAGAAGCAGGAAATTCGGCGTGGCCAGGGGATGGCGCAAGGCCAGGGCGGATCTCGGGTTGTAGAGGTTTTGGAGAATGTGGAAGTATTCGTGCCCGATCGTCGCCTTGAGGCGCTCCAGGTGTTCCGGCGCGCAGATGTCCACGTTCACGTTCAGGTACTGCCCGCCCTTCCCCGAGAGTGGCACGCCCACCTCGCCGTCCACCTCGCCCATGCCCCGTTCGACGGTGATGTTGACCGGGTTTTGCAGGCCGGTGGCGACAAACCCCATGGTCGCCAATTTCGCATAGGCGGACTCCGCAAAATTGAGGATTTGCTGCGGGATGTCTTCCGGATAGGCTGCGATCGAGGCCGGATAGTAGAGGCGGAAATGGTCGCTGCGCAGCGTCTCGAAGCCGGTGATGCGCCAAAACGTGGCCTCGCGCCGTGTGGTGACGTTTAATGGCGCGCCGGATTTGAGCTCGGCCGCTGACAACGCATTGTCGTCGTTTGGGCCGATGTCGACGTAAAGCAGGCCGGAAACGACCCGGCCCATAACCAGGGTCGGCCGGACATCGCTGCGGTCGCTGTCGACAATCAGGTTGTCGGCCAGGGCCACAGGCGTCTCCCGGTCAATGCCGCCGACCACGCCGAGGCACAGCGTCAGCGCCTTCTGCCACCCCTGGGCCTCCACCCGCAGCGTCCAGACCAGGGATTGGCGGCTGCCCAAATAGTCGGGATCGACCGGACTCCCGGAAAGCTCGACCAGCGTGTCCGAAGAAAACCCTCCGGGCGGTACGTCCACCGACACGGAGCCCACGGCCAGAACGCCGCCAGCGGAACCTATCACGGCGCTCGCCGTGGGACTTGCCGACGCAACGACAGCAGGAATCATCAAAAGCAGCGCGTCGTCATCCTCTCCGCCCTGGGCGAACGCCGCTTTGCCGCAAAGAGCATAGGCGTCCATGAAATACGCCAATAGAACCATCACGCACATGTGACTATATTTTCTTGGCTTCATACCCTAACCCCGAGAACATTTTTATGGAATCTGCAATGAATATCTCTTTCTCAAGTAACAGTTCAAATCATGCCTCACGCCGATGTTCAATCACGGCATGCCTGCCTGCGTCACAGCATGAAAATTCTTCGCAATCATTCAGTATCATTAAAACTATCAGCAAACACCATCACTTTCCAGATGAAATAAAAAGATTCATTCTTAGTATGTAAATAAAACAAGCACCGCAAAAACGTCAAGGGCCCGTGCTCGCGCAACTAATTTGCTAAAATCGAATCTTTCTGATTTTTTTCCATATAATCATGCGCGTTATACACGCGCTAATGATGCCAGAGAGAGCTTGCCATACGGTGTTTTCGTTTCACGCCGGACGGAGCATCGGGATTCCAGCATGGCAGGGGGCCGTGGGAACCATCTGGCCAGGGGTCGCGGCTTTGCGATATCCGAGGTGAATTCCGCGCATGACGTGGCGAGGCGATTCGCTTGGCCATGTCGGCGGCTCGCGTCCGGCTGCGGCGCACAGGCGGCCTTTCATCTGCTGCGGTCGCGGCCTGGCCTACAATACATATTCATCCCGCCGCGTCCCGAGCGTCTCCAGGTTTTTCCATACTTCCTTGCTCATGTTTGTTCTTATTGACCACTGCAACGGCCAAACATAATGGTAAGCATATATTTTCAGGCTGGGCGGCGGGTGGGCCGCCTCCTGCCTGTCCACCTCCACCGCTGCAAAGGAGCCGGACATGAGAAAATTGTTTCCTGCCTTCCTGGCCGTGTTGTTCCTTTTCTCCACCGTCTGCGTCGCCCTGGCCTCAGATCCGCCGGCCGACGAAAAAAAGTTCACCAAGGCCGGCCTCTACGTCACCGCCAAGGAGGCCTTTGAAAAATAGAGCGCTGACAAGGACGGCGTCAAAATCCTGGACTGCCGCACCCCCGAGGAATACGTCTTCGTCGGCCACGCCCCTATGGCCTACAACATCCCCAGCAAGTTCTTCACCATGGACTTTAGCGCCGAGAAGAAAGAATACGCCCTGAAGGACAATGACGCGTACATTGAGATGGTCAAAAGCCTCTTCAAGCCTGACGATGTGATCATGGTCATGTGCCGCTCCGGCCATCGCAGCGCCGCCAGCGTCAACAAGCTCACCGAGGCCGGATTCACCAAGGTCTACAACATCATCGACGGCTTCGAGGGCGACGTGGACAAGGACGAAAAAAGCCCCACCGTCGGCCTACGCGCCATAAACGGCTGGAAGAACTCCAAGATTCCCATGACCTACGCCCTGGACCCCACACTCGTCTATCAGCAAAAGAAGTAATCCCCCCGGCATCCGGCCGGGACGGCGGCACGTGTCCGCCGTCCCGGCCCTTCTCCCCCGTCCCGGCAACCCGCCCCGGACGGCCGACCATAGCCGCCCGCGACCGCCCCCTTGACTCATTCGATCGAATGAATACACTGCGAATCATGAACGACGCCCCAACCCGCGCCACATCGGCCACGGCCCCGCTCCGGCAGCCCGCCCCCAGGGCAAAGGACCGGCCGACGCGCCGGGCCGAAAACCGCCCGGCCGCCCCCTCCGACGCCCGGCCCGACACACGGCTGCGGCTCATCGCGGTCGGTGTCCGCCTCTTCGGCCTGCACGGCTACGAGGCCACCTCCACCCGGCAACTGGCCGCTGCGGCAGGGGTGAATCTGGCCGCCATCCCCTACCACTTTCACGGCAAGGAGGGACTCTACCGGGCCGTGATGCAACACGTCGTGGATGCCCGCAACGCCGTCCTCTCGCCGTATTTCGAGCGGCTGCAATCCCTTTGCGCCGACCCCGCCGCAACCCGGGACACGCTCGTCCGCGCCATGCGGGACATGATCCATGCCCTGGCCGCCGATGTCCTGGGCTCGAACGAAGCCCAGGACGCCTGCCAGATCATGATCCAGGAGCAGATCGCGCCCACCCCGGCCTTCGACATCCTCTACGAGGGCCTGTTTCGCCAGGCCCTTTGCGCCTGGACCAGTCTGGTGGCCCGTCTGACCGGCCGGGACGCCGCCCATCCGGACACCGCCCTCCAGGCCATAAGCCTGCTTGGGCAGATCATGATCTTCCGGGTGGGCGCGGTCACGGTAACACGCCATCTTGACACCGAGGCCTTCACGCCCGACCGGGTGCGGCGCATCGCGGACATGGCCGCAGCCCAGGCCGAGGCCTGCCTGACGGCGCAAGCGGCGCATGAGGCCGGGGCATGACCATCCGGCGTCTGCTTGTCCTCCTGCTGGCTGTTGCGGCGGGGTTCGGGGCGTGGCGGCTCCTGTCGGACGACGTCCGGGGCCATCCGCAGGGGCTTAGACTGTTCGGTAACGTGGACATCCGCGAGGTGGAGCTGGCCTTCCGGGTTCCGGGCAAGATCGCCGAGGTGCGCGTGGACGAGGGCGACGCCGTGGCCCCCGGCGACGTGGTGGCCGTGCTCGACGCCACGCCCTACCGCGACGCCCTGGCCAAGGCCCGGGGCGAGCGCGACGCCGCCGCCGCAGACATGGCCAAATACCACGCCGGCTACCGCCGCGAGGACGTGGCCAAGGCCCGGGCCGCCGTGGCCCAGCTCGAGGCCCAGGTGGAGAACGCCGTGCGCGTGGCCCGTCGCCGCCAGACGCTTCTGCAAAGCGGGGCCATCGCGGCCCAGGACAACGACGACGCCGTGGCCGCGCGGGATTCCCTCATCGCCCAGTTGCAAAGCGCCCAAAAAGAGCTGGAGTTGCAGACCACGGGATTTCGCGCCGAGGACATCCAGGCCGCCGAGGCCACGCTCCGGTCTGCCGAGGCCGCCGTGGACGCGGCGCTTACCGATCTGGCGGACACCGAGATCATCTCTCCGGCAGACGGCACGGTGCTTTCCCGGGTGCGCGAGCCCGGCGCCGTGGCCGGGTCCGGGGCCACGGTGCTGACCCTGGCCCTGAAAAAGCCTGTCTGGGTGCGGGCCTACGTTCCAGAGCCGCAGCTTGGCAAGGTGCATCCGGGCATGGCCATGCAGGTCACGACCGACAGCCGCCCGGACCACCCCTATGCGGCCCGGGTGGGATTCATCTCCCCTGTAGCCGAATTCACGCCCAAAAACGTGGAGACCCAGAGCCTGCGCACGGATCTGGTCTACCGCCTGCGCATCATCGTGGACGCCCCGGACGAGGGCCTGCGCCAGGGCATGCCCGTGACCGTGACCGCCGTCCCGGACGCTGCGGCCCCGTCCGGCGCGCGGACCGTCGCGCCCGGGAACGCCGCCCCATGACCTCCCTGGCCGCCGCCGAAAGCCTGACCATGCATTTTGGCGACCCCAAACGACCGGCCCTGGCGGCCGTCACCACGTCCATCGCCCCCGGGCGCATCACCGGTCTGATCGGCCCCGACGGCGCGGGCAAGACCACCTTCGTACGCCTTCTGGCCGGGCTTTTGGCCCCGACCGGCGGCACGGTCCGGGTTTTCGGCTGCGACCCGGTGCGCGAGCCAGGGCCGGTGCATGCCCGCCTGGGCTACATGCCCCAGAAGTTCGGCCTCTACGAGGACCTGACCGTGGCCGAGAATCTGCGCCTATACGCCGAGGTGCGCGGCCTGCCAGGCGTCGAACGTCCGGCGGCGTTCGAGCGGCTTTTGCATTTCACAGGGCTTGCCGCCTTCACGGCGCGTCTGGCTGGGCGCCTCTCCGGCGGCATGAAGCAGAAACTCGGGCTGGCCTGCGCCATGATCCGCCGCCCGGAGCTGCTGCTTCTGGACGAGCCGAGCGTGGGCGTAGACCCCATATCCCGGCGGGAACTCTGGCGCATGGTCCGTGAGCTGGCCGATTCGGGCATCGGCGTGGTGTGGAGCACCTCGTACCTGGACGAGGCCGAAGCCTGCGACACGACGCTTTTGCTCTCCAAGGGGGAGCAGCTTTTCTCCGGGCCACCGGCTGCGCTGACCGGCCGGCTGGCCGACCGGGTGTTCCAGCTTCGCGGCATCGACGGCGGCCGCCGCTCCGTGCTGCGCCGGGCGCTGGCCGCGCCCGGGGTCATGGACGGCGTGATCCAGGGCCGTTTCGTGCGCCTGCTTCTGGCCAAGGGCGCCGCCCTGCCCGATCCGGACGCGCTCAAGGCCGGACCGCAGGCCCATTTCGCGCCCGTTCCCCCGCGCTTCGAGGACGCCTTCATGGACATTCTCGGCGGCGGTCCCGGCGGCGACTCCCCCCTGTCCCGGGGCATGGCGCACAAAAAGGCCGGTCCGGAGAACGCGGTGGAGGCCCGGGGCCTGACCAGGATCTTCGGCGCGTTCACCGCCGCCCGCGACATCACCTTCGCCATCCGCCCCGGCGAAATATTCGGCCTTTTGGGCCCCAACGGCGCAGGAAAGTCCACCACCTTCAAAATGATGTGCGGACTTCTCGCCCCCACCTCCGGCCAGGCCCTGGTCGAGGGCCTGAGCTTCGCCCGGGCGCGCGGCCAGGCCCGGGCCCGCATCGGCTACATGGCCCAGAAATTCTCGCTCTACGGCGCGCTAAACGTCATGCAGAACCTGGAATTTTTCTCCGGCGCCTACGGCCTGACCGGCCAGAGCCGGGAGCGGGCCATGCAGGGCATGATCAACACCTTCGGCCTCACTCCCTACCTGTCCGCCTCGGCCGGGGATCTGCCGCTTGGCTTCAAGCAGCGGCTAGCCCTGGCCTGCGCCGTGATGCATCAACCGGCCGTGCTCTTTCTGGACGAGCCCACCTCCGGCGTGGACCCCATCACCCGGCGCGAGTTCTGGAGCCACATCAACGGCATGGTGGAGAAAGGCGCCACGGTCATGGTCACCACCCACTTCCTGGACGAGGCCGAATACTGCGACCGCATCGCCCTGGTCTACCGGGGCCGGGTCATCGCCATGGGCTCGCCCGACGAGTTGAAAGACGGCGTGCGCAGCACGGCGCTTCCCGACCCAAGCCTTGAGGACGCCTTCGTGACCCTGGTGGAGAACGACGAGCGCGCCAGCACAGACCCGGCCGCCGCGCGCCCCGCAGGCAGGGAGGCATGAACGCCGCCGCTCCTCGCCGCATCCTGGCCATCATGGTCAAGGAGTCGCTGCAGATCATGCGCGATCCATCCTCCATCCTCATAGGCTTCATCCTGCCCGTGTTTCTGACCCTGCTCTCAGGCTACTCCACCAACCTGGACCTGGATCATCTGCCTGTGGGACTGGCCCTGGAGGACGGTTCGCCCGAGGCCCGCTCCCTGGCTGCCGCGTTTTCAGCCACGCCCTTTTTCTCCGCCCGCCTTGGCCGTGACCGCCGGGAGTTCACCGAAGACTTGGTCCGGGGCCGCATCCGGGGCCTGATCATCATCCCCCAGACCTTCGGGCGCGACCTGTCCCGGGCTGACGCCTCCGTGCCCTTCCAGGTCATCGCCGACGGCAGCGAGCCCAACACCGCCACATTCCTGCAAAACTACGCCCAGGGCGTCTGGAATTCCTGGATGGAGATCCGGGCCGGACAGGCCGGACGGGACTTCGCCCACTTTGTGGAGCTGGCGCCGCGCACCTGGTTCAACCAGGAGCTTTTAAGCCTAAACAGCCTGCTGCCCGGCGGCATGGCCATCAACCTGACGCTTATCGGCGCGCTTTTGACCGCCCTGGTGGTGGCCCGGGAGTGGGAGCGCGGCGCCATGGAGGCCTTGCTCGCCACGCCCATAAGCCCGGTGGAGCTGCTTGCGGGCAAGCTCATCCCCTATTTCATCCTAGGCATTGGGGCGCTTGTCATCTGCCTGATCTTGACGCGTGCGGTCTTCCACGTGCCCTATCGGGGCTCCATGTTCGCCCTGACGGCCGTGTCCTCGGTCTTTCTGATCTCGGCCCTGGCCCTTGGGCTTTTCATTTCAACGGTCGCCAAAAACCAGTTCGTGGCCTCACAGATCGCCATCTTAAGCGCGTTTCTGCCCGCCTACTTTTTGTCGGGCTACGTGTTCGAGCCATCGGGCATGCCGCCTGCGGTGCGTCTGCTGACCCACGTCATCGCGGCCAAATACTACGTCTCGTGCTTGAAGACCCTGTTCCTGACAGGCGACGCCTGGCCGCTTTTGTGGCCCAACATCTGGGGCATGGCGGCCATCGCCGCAGCGCTTTTGGGGCTGACCCTCATGATGACCAGGCGGAGGGTGGCATGATGAACAGCCGGGTGCGGGCCCTGGTCCGAAAGGAGCTCCTGGCCGTGCTTCGCGACAAGCAAAGCCGCATCGCGCTTTTCATGCCGCCCATCCTCATGCTGACCATCTTCGCCTTCGCGGCCACGCTGGAGGTCAAGCATGTGGACCTGGCGGTCCTCAACCAGGACGGCGGCCAGGCCTCGGCGGAGCTCATCCAGCGCTTCATGGGCGCCCCGTATTTCAAAAACGTGTTCTTCCTCGCCGCAGCGCCCGAGATCGCCCCGGCCCTTGAGACCGAACGGGCCATGGCCGTCCTGGTCTTCGACCAGCACTTCTCCCGCGACGTGGCCGGAAACCGCCCGGCCACGGTCCAGCTTTTGCTCGACGGCAGGCGCAGCAACACCGCCCAGATCGTGCAGGGCTACGCCAACCGGATCGTGGAGGACTACGTGCGCGACATCTCCACGCGCTACGCCCTGCCCGCGCCCCCGGCCCGGCTCGTGGCCCGCAACTGGTTCAACCCCAACCTGGAATACTTGTGGTACACGGTCCCCAACCTCATCGGGCTGTTAAGCATGGCCGTGGGCCTGCTCGTGACCTCGCTCTCCGTGGCCAGGGAGCGCGAACTCGGCACCTACGACCAGCTTCTGGTCACGCCCCTGTCGCCTACCGAAATACTGGCCGGAAAGACCATCCCGGCCATGATCCTGGGACTTGTCGAGGGCTTCCTCATCGCCGCCGTGGCCATCATCTTTTTCCGCATCCCGTTTGCCGGATCATTCGCGGCCCTGTCCCTGGGGCTTTTCCTGTACATGCTCTCGGTGGTGGGGTTCGGGCTTTTCATCTCGTCGCTGTGCAACACCCAGCAACAGGCCATCCTGGGCACCTTCACCTTCATGATCCCGGCCACCCTGCTCTCGGGATTCGCCACGCCCATCGAAACCATGCCCGCCTTCCTGCAATATGTCTCCCTGGCCGATCCCCTGCGCCATTTCCTGGTGGCCATCCGGGGCATCCTGCTCAAGGCCATGCCCTTTTCCATGGTGCTGGACACCATCTGGCCGCTGGCGCCCATCGCCGCCGTGACCCTGACCCTGGCCGGCTGGTTCTTCCGGCGCGGGATACGGTAGACAGAGGCACCTCCGGCGGCCAGGGAGAACCTTTTTTGAAAAAAAGGTTCTCCCTGGACCCTCTCCCAAAAACTTCGGCGCGCTTCGCGTTCGCGCTCGGGAGAACGCATGTTCTCCGAACCACCCGGGTTTTCGCTGGCGTTTTCGGGAAAGCTTCGCTTTCCCGAAAACGCCAGCGATGCCAGGGGGTCCGGGGGAAATGATTTCCCCCGGGCGGGGTTCGGGGCAGTCAGCCCCGACGCCGGGCGGCGCTGGCATTCGGCGGAAAAAAGAATAAGGTGCCCGCCACGCCCGGTTTGTCGCGAAAGTCGCGGCTGGGACTATGCAGGGAGGGTTGGACATGACGACGAGCATTCAGGACATCAAGCAGGTCATCGAGGAAATGATCCCTTTCGACCTGTTTTTGGGCATGAAGGTGGAGGAGGCGCGGCCGGGTTATGCCCGCATCCGGCTGCCGTATCGCCCGGAATTCATCGGCGACCCCAGGCGGCCGGCCCTGCACGGCGGCATCATCTCCACGCTCATCGACACCTGCGGCGGCACGGCGGTCTGGGCCTCGTGCGAGGTGCAGGACCGGGTGGCGACCATCGACCTGCGCGTGGACTACCTGCGCCCGGTCCCGCCCGAGGACGTCATCGCCGAGGCCGAGGTCAAGCTTTTGGGAAACCGGGTGGGCAACGCCTCGGTGCGCATCTTTTCTGTCGGAAACCCCGAGCTGACCCTGGCCGAGGGGCGCGGCGTCTACAACATCCGCAAGGCCTGACGCCGGAACCGCGGCCCCATCGCCTCCGCCGCCTGACCTCCCCTCCAACAAATACGCGCCCCCGGCCATGGACTGTCCCATGGCCGGGGGCGATATGATTGGTCGCGTAAGAGCGGTCTTCTTTTCACTTCGGCATAATCCGCATCCACCACGTCGACGTCGCCGTCGGGCTGGCCGCCGCCGGGACCTGCTTTGAGGAACAGAAAAACCGCTTCCTCAAGGCGTTACAGATATTTTCTTATACGCATGGGACGGGAACTGAGGGGAGGCCGGATCGGCCTGCGGGATTAAGCCCAGACAGGATTCTTCTATGCAAACAATATATTTGACATGCGCAACGAAGCCTGCATAATAATATGCAAAACTATATACAGGCGGATATCACCATGAAAACGGTATTTCGAAGCCTCATTTGCCTTCTTTGCGTCCTCATCCTGTATGCCCTGCCGGGCCTCGCGGAACAAACGCCGAAACCGATTGAGGTTCAGGTGATTTGCCGCGACCTGATCTCCATCATCGATAGACGGCAACCGCCATCGGATATATCTGAATTCATTATCAACGGCAAAACAACATCTAATGTATGTAAGAGATCATCTCATGACAAAAAGCAAACCTTCTACAATGTCATGATGCATGAAAAGGATATGAAAACATGCCAGATCGTCTTAAAATCAAAGGGTGATATCATACATGAAGAACGCATGGAGATTGACGAAAAACTTGATCAATGTTTTTTGGCCAGACCCAATATAATAAATGTCTCGCCGGTTCGGATTCTCGAAGGTGGAAAATTAATCGTAACAGGGAAGGATCTTGGAGAAAAAAATACGGATTTGACGCTCTACTTGCGCAA